>JGI25330J36431_1000152_pt1 | contig 30296 bp, 27 predicted proteins | sample HigsolmetaAR205D_FD_36431 | JGI IMG/M metagenome (IMG submission 36431) | reverse complement strand
ATAGAAATGATAATTTAAATTTGTACACAAATGCTTGAATAATAATGTACAAAATTGATTTTAGATTACATACTAATCTTGAGGTGATTAGTATGTACATATCGATAAATGTCGAAACTGATTTTAAGATTAAGAGTCTTGAAGACTTACCAAAATTAAAACAACTAATGGAGCATTTGAAGATGAAAATTAATAAAAGTCAATTAGCTAGAGATCTAGGTGTAGATCGAAGAACCATTGATAAATATTTAAATGGATTTATTCCTAAACGTACACGAAAGAAGCCCTCCAAAATTGATGAATACTATGAAATCATCGCTGCACTACTTTCGGAAGATGCTAAGCAAAAGTTTTATTATCGTCGTGTGCTATGGCAGTATTTAAAGGATAATCATGGACTGGATTGTGCAGCATCGACGTTCCGAGCGTATATTGCGAAAACGCCCGAATTTAATGCTTACTTTGAAGAGGATAAACGAATTCCTTCTCCTAAAGGCACAGCACGTTTTGAAACGCCTATAGGAAAACAAGCACAATTGGATTGGAAAGAGAGTATTCCTTTTGAAACAAAGGATGGTCAGAACGTTGAAATCAATGTTGCAGTACTGATTCTATCTCATTCACGTTTCAGAACCTTCCTAATGAGTATTTCTAAGTCACAAAGTGTCCTGTTTTCCTTCTTAACAGAAACATTCGAAGCTCTTGGAGGGGTGCCAGCTGAAATCATCACGGATAATATGAAAACCATTATGGATGAGGCAAGAACAGAACATTCCCCAGGAAGAGTAAATGCCAAGTTTGCACAATTCGCTAAGGATTTTGGTTTTGAGGTGAAGCCATGCATTGCTGGACGTCCAAGGACAAAAGGAAAAGTGGAAACCACAATGAAAATATTAGATGAAATTCATGCTTATCAAGGTCAGTTGACCTTGGAAGAATTACATCAATTTGTGCAAGATTTATCTCATCGAGTAAACCATGAGGTCCACCAAGGAACTGGAAAAATTCCTGCGATAGAATTCAAAAAAGAAAGGAATCACCTACTCCAGTTACCAACTGAGAAAGTAAGAGATTCCTATCGGATCAAACATACGCTTGTAAAAGTAAATGCATCCAACATGATTTCCTACAAATCAAACCAATACTCGGTACCAGCACAGTACCAAGGAAAGAAAGTAGGCTTACAAGTGTATGATAATCAATTATGGATTTATTATAACACGGAACTGATTGCGCAACACCCAATAAGTAATAAGAAATTAAATTATCAGGAAGCACATTATCAAGAAGCCTTGGGCGTTTCCATGCCGAATTATCCGGATATTGATGATCTAGCGAAACGGAATTTAGCAACGATTGGAGAAGTGTATAAATAATGAATCCTACAACAAACTATCAACAACTCATACAAAACTTAGATTATTTGAAGCTCAAGCAAATGTCCTTACATTTAAATGAAGTCTTAGACTTCAGCGTTAACCATCAATTGTCACTGGTAGATACGCTAGTGAAACTGACGAATTACGAAATTGATGTACGTGAACAAAATATGATTCAATCGATGGTGAAGGTTGCGGCTTTTCCGCATTTGAAAGAAATAAAGGATTTTGATTTTAGTTTTCAACCGTCAATAAATCAAAAACAAATTTTAGATTTTCTAACACTTCGATTTATTGAAGCAAATGAAAACATAGTTTTTCTAGGGCCAAGTGGCGTAGGAAAAACACATTTAGCCACTTCCATTGGGATTGAGGCAGCGAAGAAACGTACAAGCACTTATTTCATTAAGTGCCATGACTTAATTCAAAATCTGAAGAAAGCACGTTTAGAAAATCGGTTAGAGAGTAGATTAAAACACTATACAAAATATAAACTCTTAATTATCGATGAGATCGGTTATTTACCGATTGATGCCGAGGACGCAAAGCTTTTCTTCCAACTCATCGATATGCGTTATGAGAAGCGTAGTACGATTCTTACAACGAATGTGAATTTTAAAGCATGGGATGAAATCTTTCAAGAACCCAAGCTGGCCAATGCGATTTTAGACCGCATTTTACACCACGCAACCGTTGTCACTATCGTTGGAGATTCTTATCGATTAAAGAATCATTTAGAGAAAGAAAACGAGTGATTTTGTACATCCTTAAACAAGCAAAAGTGTACATATTTGTGTTGACATTTATAATTTAAAGCAATGCGATTAGTTATTTCGCAATTTCGATAAAAAGATTTGTTGAAAATCCCGTCTTCCTTGCCTTTCTGCGATTTCCATAATCGAGCCTTTTACATCATGGGAATGAACGGTGATTTCATTCCCCTCTTCATCTCTTTCATACGGATCCAACGATATTTTTGTTGATGGTCAATCGAATAGATGCAAGAATCCAATAATTTCACCAAATGGTTTTTGTCTTTTGATGGAATCTTCATATAGTCATTTTGAAGTGCTGTAATGAGTTTTTCATAGTCTTCCCTCGTTCTTCTTTATGAAAAAACGGAAAAGAAAAACTTTTTAAATTTACTACTTGAAAAAAATGAAAATATGGTTATAATGTAATCTGTACTCAATAAAATAAAATTTTGTTAAAACCGTTCCGAAGTAGCTCAGTGGTAGAGCAATCGGCTGTTAACCGATTGGTCGTAGGTTCGAATCCTACCTTCGGAGCCATTTTTATTGCCTTTTTTCACCCCAAGATGTCTAAATGCCTTCCTCTGCATTGTTTGATGAATCCTTCCGAAAGTTTTCGTTCCTTATAAACATTTCCCCTGAAAAAACTAAGAATGAAAGTAGAAAAAGCATTTATTTAACAATAAAATAATTTTCCCCATACATAATTCATCTATCAAATGTTTTTCTTCAAAAAATATCATATTAAAATAACTTCTTAGTATTTTCCGTCAGTAATTTGGAGATCAGGAAGATTGTAAATGATAAAAAATGTTGAGAAAGCAGAAAATTTTAATCATAAAAAAGAAAAATCGGTAATATATAATACAAAACATTTTGTCCATCAATAGTTGATTAAGAATAATAAATTTGAAGGGGGAACTTTGTTGGGGCCGATTTTGGAGATAGAAAATGTTTCATTGCATTTTGGAGGAGTAAAAGCTTTAGATCAAGTTTCTTTTTCTATCAATGAAGGTGAAATATTCTCACTTATTGGTCCAAATGGGGCAGGAAAAACAAGCATGCTGAATTGTATTAGCGGGTTGTATCAACTGACGAGTGGATCCATCCGCTATAAAGGAAAAGATATAACGGACATGAAGCCTTATGAACGGACTGCCTTGGGAATTGCCCGCGCCTTTCAAAATATCGCTTTGTTTGCTCATATGTCGGTGTTGGACAATATTAAATTGGGCAGACATACTTTGATGAAATCCGGCGTGTTCAGCGGCGGAATTTATGTTGGAAAGGCTTCAAAGGAAGAAATTGAACATCGCGAAAAAGTGGAGGAAGTGATTGAATTTTTGGAGCTGCAAGACATTCGCCACAAACCGGTGGGAACCCTTCCTTATGGCCTTCAAAAACGGGTGGAAGTTGGACGGGCATTAGCGTTGAATCCGGAGCTAATTTTGTTGGATGAACCGATGGCTGGCATGAACGGCGCTGAAAAGGAAAGGATGTCGCAATTTATCCTGGATATGCACGAAGTCATGAAAACGACTGTGGTTTTGATCGAACATGATTTGGGAGTGGTCATGAGTTTATCTCATCACATTGCGGTGCTGGACTTTGGAAAACGGATAGGGTTTGGCACGCCAAAAGAAGTCAAAGAAAATCCAGATGTTATTAAAGCTTATATTGGAGAGGATACCGTTATTGAAGGGGGAAAAACATGGTAAAAGAGGTGACGTTGCCATTTCTATTAGTAGAACGGGCAAATCAGGATTCCTCTGGAGTCGCTTTAAGGCAGAAACAGTTGGGGATATGGAAGGAAATCACATGGAACGATTATTTAGAAAATGTCAAAAAACTCTCGATTGCATTGCATAAGCAGCTTGATTTCAAGGCGGGAGAAATCCTCGCAATCATCGGGGAAAATAAACCCCAATGGTTATATGCCCAGCTCGCAACACAAACCATTGGCGGAATTTCGGCGGGAATCTATCAGGAATCTTTGCCAGAGCAAATCCGATATTATTTAAATGATCTGAAGCCGAGAATCGTTATTGTGGAAGACCAGGAACAAGTCGATAAATTGTTATCCATTGAGAAGGATATCCCGTTTGTTGAACATATTGTCCACTATGATGTTCGGGGGTTGCGTCATTACCAAAACCCCAAATTAATCTCCATGAAAGAGTTATTAAAAATTGGAGAAGAACATTTAAAAGTACACCCTGCTTTCTTTGAACAACAAATCACTTTGCTAAGCGGTCATCAGGAAGCACTCATTTCCTATAGTGCGGCAACCAGCGGAGATCCCAAAGCGGCTGTGTATACCCATCATCAATTGATAGAAGCGGCAAAAAACTTGATTCAACTGGATGAAATGAAAAAAACGGATGACTACTTTTCTTTTTTACCGCTTGCATGGATCCATGAGCAGATTATGGGCATCGTAATCCCTATTGTAATAGGGTTAACAGTGAATTTTCCGGAGCGGCCTGATACGGTGATCGGCGATTTAAGAGAAATTGGTCCCCAAACGGTGGTGGCTTCACCAAGAGTGTACCAATCAATCATGTCCAATGTGCAGGTGCGTTTAGAGGGAGCCAGCTGGTTGAATAGAAAAGTGTATCAATTGTTCAAAAAATACGGGGATAAACGGGCAAAAGCAAAGTTGGAAAAAATCCGCTTGTCCGCTTTTGATCGATTCATGTACTTCCTTGGAGATGCCATTGTCTTTAGTGCGATACGTGACCACTTGGGATTTGCAAGAACGAGAAGGGCCTATGTGATAGGAGCGGCTTTGCATCCTGAAGCGTTCTATTTTTACCATGGCATCGGAGTGAATATTAAACAGACCTATGGCGGGACAGAAGTTGCAGGAATTGCCATTGTCCAACGGGATGATGACATCAAAGCAGGCAGTTCCGGAGTGGCGCTTCCGAATACGGAAGTGAAAATTGGGATCGACGGTCTTGTCTATTTGAAAAATAATGCGATCTTCTCCAGATATTTAAAACCGGAACATCAAAGATGGATCGTGGATGGATGGATTTCCCTCGGAGATAAAGGGTTTATTGATAAAGACGGTCATTTATTTATTTTAGACCGGAAAGAAGACGTCATCGTCATGCCGAAAGGAGAAATTTATCCTCATAAAATTGAAAATATCATAAAGTCCAGCCCTTATATTCAAGAAGCCGTTGTAGTGGGAAAAAACCGTCCATTTTTGACGGCGCTCATTAACATAGATATGACTACGGTTGGAAGATGGGCGGACAAACGGCGGATAATATATACAGAATTTTCTGATTTATCTGTAAATAAAGATGTGATTGAATTCATCGAGCAAGAAATGATAAGGCTGATGGACGAATTGCCGCCGCAAGAACGGGTGAAAAAATTCATCCTGTTGCCCAAACAGTTCACGGCAGATGCCGGTGAACTGACACGGACATTAAAAATCAGAAGGAATCATGTGGAAAACACTTATAAAGATCTTATTGATGCAATGTATTCCAACAATGGGACGGTTCAAGTCCGCATATCGGAAGCGGAAATTCCGTTGCGCATCATTCAATTGGAGAGGAATTTGGAGGTGACTGAGGATGTTCTTATTGCAAATGCTTATTAATGGGATTGTCGTCGGCAGCATTTATGGTCTTGTTGCCTTGGGATTTGTATTGATTTATCGGGCAAGTGGTGCGCTGAATCTTGCAAATGGCGAATTTGTTCTATTTGGTCCGTACATTTGCTTAGTCATCATGACCTCATTAAACGTGCCTTTCCTTGCAGCGTTTATAGGTACGTTAATCTTTAGCGCGGTCCTGGGGTTGGTTGTCGAGCGACTGGTCATTCGGCAATTGCAAAATGCCCCAACCATTTCCGTCATCATGGCAACTCTTGGATTATCCAGTTTACTCGCGGGTGCAGTCCATATTATTTGGGGGCATTCAACCAGAACATTTCCACCGGTATTTCCTCAGACACCGTTAAATTTGGGAGGCATCATCGTCACTCCCGTCTACTTATGGTCCTTTATCATTGTCGTGATTTTGTTGATCGTTTTTTCGATTTTCTTCAAGTTTTCCAAGATTGGACTTGCCATGCGGGCCGTAGCCGACGACCGGCAAGCTGCATTATCCATGGGGATGAGCGTGAAGTTTGTTTTAGCGGTGACATGGATGATTGCCGCAATGGTTGCCGGCATCGGTGGAATTTTGCTTGGAAACATCAATGGAGTCAACCCTACGATGTCTGCCATCGGTTTGACGGTTTTGCCCGTGGTCATTCTTGGAGGTCTTGATAGTGTCATCGGTGCGATTATTGGAGGATTTCTGATTGGCATCATTCAAAACTTGGCAGGAGGCTATTTGGATCCTCTCGTAGGGGGAGGTTTAAAAGATGTAGTGCCATTCATTGTCGTTCTCTTAATCTTAATGCTAAAACCACATGGCTTATTTGGCAGCCGTGGTATTGAGAGGGTGTAATCAGATGAGGAATTTGTTTGTGAGAGAATGCGGAAACTATAAAACTTCCTATAAAAAGGATATGAAGCTCTTTGGTACAAAGAGTGAAATCATAAAATGGCTCATTTTATTGATCATTCTGCTGACATTGCCGCTATATGCCTCCAACTATTGGGTGGGTCTGTTGACGCTATGCGCCATTTCTGCAATTGGCGCCATCGGATTGAACATTTTGACGGGATTTACCGGCCAGATTTCAATCGGAGTCGGCGCCTTTTTAGGGGTTGGAGGATATACAACAGCCATTTTGACAACAACTTATGGATTAAGTTTCTGGATATCCCTTCCTTTGGCGGGGATTGTCACAGCGTTGGTGGGAGGTTTGTTTGGAATCCCTTCACTAAGGCTGAAAGGATTATATTTGGCCATTGCTACACTCGCCGCCCAAGTCATCATTACATTCATCATCAGCCGATGGGACAGAGTGACGGGCGGGACGGCAGGGATGGTATTAAGCCGGCCGGTCATTGGAAATTATGTTCTCACATCGAATGCTTCTTACTATTACTTAACCATCATCATTTTAATGTTGACTGTACTTTATTCGGTAAACCTGTTAAGAACAAGGGTCGGGCGGGCGTTTTTGGCGGTTCGGGACCGGGATATTGCGGCACAAATCATGGGCATCAACTTGTTTTACTATAAGGTGTTGGCCTTTATTATCAGTTCCTTTTTCGTAGGAATCGCCGGTGCATTGCTGGCTCACTACACAATGATTGTGAGCCCGGAACTTTACAATATTCAAGTTTCCATTCAGTACCTCGCCATGGTGTTGATTGGCGGATTGGGAAGCATCCTGGGTTCCATCTTAGGGGCAATTTTCATCACTTTGTTGCCGGTTGGACTCACTTCTGTCGTTGACCTGTTAACCGCCTACATGCCGGATCTTTACCAATTATTCTCCGCCTTCAAAGAATTCGTTTTCGGTTTGGCGATTATTCTCTTCCTAATTTTTGAGCCGGGCGGTTTAGCGCATATTTGGCAAAACATTAAAAACTATTTTAGAGTCTGGCCATTCTCTTACTAAGGTTGATAAAAAATTAATTATATAAAAAACAAGGGGGATCAGATGTTGAAACGCAAAAGTTTATTGGGGTTTTTACTAGGGGTGTTGTTGCTCATTCTTTCAGCATGCGGAGGCCAAGATTCGGCCAGTCCAAGCACTTCTTCCGATTCATCCGGATCCGACGGAAAGAGAACCGTCGTTGTTGGCGGTTTGTATGATATTACAGGAGGTACCGGAGATGTAGGAACCCCTTATGCGGAAGGGGAAAAAGCTTACTTCGAGTATTTGGAAATGAAAGGTGGAGTGGAAGGGCTGAATTTAAAACTAATCGGTAAAGACTACGCTTATCAAATTCCGGAAGCGCAAAAACTTTATCAAGAATTGCGTGACAAGGAAAAGGCTGTTGCCATATTAGGTTGGGGTACAGGGGATACGGAAGCGTTAAGACAACAAGTTGCTTCTGATCAGCTGCCATTCATTTCAGCTTCCTATTCCGAAAACTTGAAAAATATTAAAGAAAGTCCATATAATTTCTTAACCGCCGCTTCTTATTCCGATCAAGGACGGGCAATCCTGAAATGGATTGTTGAAAATCATGAAGGTGACAACCCTCCGACACTGGCGCTTCTTTATAATGATACAGCATTCGGTAGATCACCGATTGAAGATATCAAAGCCTATGCTAAAGAAGTCGGAGTGGAAGTGGTAGATGAACAGGTGATTGATGTTCAGGCAACAGAAGCCCAATCCCAATTGCTGAATATGGAAAAGAAAAATCCGGATTATGCGATTATTCAACAAACATGGGGAGCAACTTCAACCATTTTGCGTGATGCCAAAACATTGGGCATCGATACGCAATTTATCGGTTTAAACTGGGCAGCGGGAGAAGGAATCATTGATATCGTTGGAGCGGATGTTGCCGAAGGATATATGGGCATCCTTTCCCACGCATTTCCATATGAAGATATGCCAGGGATGGCTGAAATTAAAGAGTATTTGGATGCAAAAGGCAAGACGATTGATGATATCAACCAAAAATTTGTACAGGGATGGGTTGCTGCAAAAATAATGGTTGAAGCAATCAAAATCGCTGCTGAAAAATACCCTGATGGAGATTTGACAGGTCCACAAATTCGTGAAGGTCTTGAATCCATTCAAAATCTGGACTTGGGAGGACTTGCCGCAAACGTATCATTTGCACCGGATAATCATGCCGGAACAGAAAAGATTCGTTTGGGTATTGTAAAAAATGGAAAATGGGAGCCGATTACTGATTACTTCAGCCATAACGATTAATAGATGGAGAAAATCCGAAAAGGGACAAAACGACATTGTCCCTTTTCTCTTTAATGTTGATGAAAGGGGATAAAAATAATGCTCCGTGTAAATAATTTGGAAGCGGTATATCAAAAAATGATACTTGCATTGAGAGGAATTTCATTGCATGTCAAGGAAGGCCAAATTGTTGCCTTGCTTGGCAGCAATGGTGCGGGGAAATCCACCACATTAAAAGCCATCTCGGGACTCTTGGCGGCGGAAGATGGGCATATTACAGACGGAACAATAGAATTTCAAGGAGAAATCATAAACAATACTTCACCGGATCAATTGGTGAAAAAAGGAATTTTTTTGTGCATGGAAGGCCGTCGAATCTTCAAAGACTTGACTGTGGAAGAAAATTTGTATGCGGGGGCTTATACAAGAAAAGACCGTTCTGCCATAAAAAAGGATATTGAAAAAATTTACGGATACTTTCCTAAATTGAAAATGCTTGAACATCGCAAAGCGGGATATTTGTCCGGCGGAGAACAGCAAATGTTGGCCATTGGCAGGGGACTCATGGCAAAACCGAAATTGCTGCTTCTTGATGAACCATCATTAGGGATAGCACCGCTTCTGGTAAAGGAAATTTTTGATAATATCAAAAAAATTAATGAAGAAGAAGGGTTGACCATCCTGGTTGTTGAACAGAATGCCAATATCGCCCTTTCCATAGCCGATTACGGTTATATCATTGAAAACGGAAGGGTTGTAATGAAAGGCGAAGCTGCCGCTTTGTTGGAAGATAAAACAATTAGTGAACATTATTTGGGGACAGGGAAAGGCCTTAAAAAAGGCGGAATCTACCGGCGCCGTCAACGGATTGTGTGGTGATTTTGCGTACAGCTACCTTGAAGGGGTCACTTCCTTTAAAGGTAGTTTTATTTTTTTAGAAAAAAATTATATTTTCTATTGCATAGTAAAAAAAATCATGGTAATATAACTCTTGTCTTGCGAAAAGGCGAATGGCCCCTTGGTCAAGTGGTTAAGACACCGCCCTTTCACGGCGGTAACACGGGTTCGAATCCCGTAGGGGTCATTATTTTTTTCTTCATTTTAGGAGGATTAGCTCAGCTGGGAGAGCATCTGCCTTACAAGCAGAGGGTCGGCGGTTCGATCCCGTCATCCTCCACCATATATATTTGGAGGGGTAGCGAAGTGGCTAAACGCGACGGACTGTAAATCCGTTCCCTTTGGGTTCGGCGGTTCGAATCCGCCCCCCTCCACCATTTTATTGGGGTATAGCCAAGTGGTAAGGCAACGGATTTTGATTCCGTCATGCCCAGGTTCGAATCCTGGTACCCCAGCCATTGTTAATCAATAAACTCGGATATGTAGCCCTTCAATAAAGTGTGGATTAAATGATTCTAACTGACAAAATCCTTTACTCAAATGAGTAAAGGATTTTTTTATTTATTTTCCCTGAAATAACCGGGATAACAGGAGTTGAGTAAAAGTGATAAAAAATTGATGGGTTGGGTAAGAATGCTCATAATTTTGCACAAAATTTGAAATGCCGGCAAATACGCAAATTGTTCCGAACATCCTTTTAAACGAATTCATTTGGCGACAGACTTTGAATAATTATGCATCATTATGTCAAGTTGAGTCACAGGATAAATTTCCTATAGAATAAAAAGTATCTAGGGGGTGTTTTTTGATGGAAAAAAAGAAAATTTCTATTATCGGTGTTCCTTCTGATTATGGCCAACAACGTCGGGGTGTGGATATGGGGCCAAGCGCGATGAGATATGCCGGAGCCATTGAGAGATTGGAAAAATTAGGTTATGATGTTAATGATGAAGGAAATGTATCAGTCCACAAAACGAAGAAAACAAAAAGCGAAGAAGATAAATTATTGAATTTGGAAGAAGTGTTAGAAGTCAGTGAACAATTGGCGGAAAAAGTCGATGAAGTAATAAAGCAGGGAAGATTCCCGGTCATTTTGGGGGGAGATCATAGCATTTCCATCGGTTCCATTGCCGGAATAAGAAGGCATTATAAGAATTTGGGAGTTATCTGGTTCGATGCCCATACAGACATCAATACGCCGGAGACGACCCCTTCCGGAAATATTCATGGAATGCCCTTAGCGGTTAATCTTGGACTTGGGGATGAGCGGTTAATCAATGTTGCAAAGGATGCTCCTGCAGTCAAATTTGAAAACGTTGTCATCATCGGTGCCCGTTCGATTGATGAAGGGGAAAAAGCTTTAATAAAGGAAAAAAAGATCAAAATTTTCACAATGCATGAAATTGACCGTATGGGGATGTCGAAAGTCATTGAAGAAACCGTGGCTTATTTGAAGGCACGACAAGTGGATGGGGTGCATATTTCCATTGACTTGGATGCGCTGGATCCGATCTATACACCCGGTGTTGGAACGCCGGTGCCTGGCGGAATCACTTATCGGGAAAGTCATCTGGCGATGGAAATGTTGGAAGAAGCAAAAATTATTACTTCTTGTGAATTTGTAGAGGTCAATCCAATTCTTGATGAACGCAATAAAACGGCTGATACTGCAGTAGCATTAATGGGATCGTTGATGGGAGAAAAATTAGTGTAAAAATCACTATTTATTTCTATATATTGACTATTCTATACTTGATTAGATAAGATGAAAAAAATTTTTTATATGTTAGAAAAAAAGTGAAACTTTTTATTGAGTTCGTTCGTACAGTATTTAACCCAAAAGGTGGAGAGTTAATGTATGGATGCGTTAGTGAAAAAACGAATAAAGCAAGTGCTGAAAGGCGATCAAAATGCCTTTGCGGACATTGTAAGCCTTTATCAGCACAAGCTGTACCAAATTTGTTACCGAATGCTAGGAAATAAACAAGAGGCTGAAGATATTGCCCAAGAAGCTTTTGTCCGAGCGTATATCAATCTCCATACGTTCGATCCCAAGAGAAAGTTTTCCACGTGGCTTTATCGAATAGCGACAAACCTGTGTATAGACAGGATCAGAAAAAAAAAGCCGGATTACTATTTAGATGCAGAGGTCGACGGAACCGATGGATTGAATATGTATTCCCATATTGCCAATGACGATCAGCTGCCTGAAGATGCAGCACTTCAAATGGAATTTCAAGAACGCATCCAACATGAAATCAGCAAATTGCCAGAGAAATATCGTACGGTAATTGTATTAAAATATATTGAAGAATGTTCGCTTCAAGAAATTAGTGAAATACTTGACTTGCCTTTGGGAACAGTGAAAACTAGAATTCATAGAGGTCGTGAAGCATTGAGAAAGCAGTTAAACGAACTGTAGGAGGGGAAATCGCATGAGTACGTGTCCACAACACATTATTGAATATATGCACGAGTATCTGGATGGCGACATTAGCCGTGAACACGAGCAAGTGCTTAAACAGCATTTGAAGACATGTACGGCATGTCAAAAGCATATGCATCAACTAAGCGATGCGGTTGCATTTATTAAAAGTGCGGCACAAATTACGGCACCTCCACATTTTGAAGAAAAGGTAATGAAGCGTCTTCCTCGACCAAAAAATCGACTCGGTATACAAAACTGGCTGAGAAGACATCCGTTCTTGGTAGCGGCTGCCATGTTTATTCTATTTATGAGTGCAACACTTTTTGGAAGTTTCAATGATGATAAATTTTCAGTAACGAAACAACCGAACTTGGTAGTGGAAGGCCAAACCGTTATTGTCCCTGAAGGCGAAGTTGTGAAAGGCGATATCGTTGTAAAAAATGGAGATATTGTCGTTGAAGGTGAAGTGGACGGCAATGTAATTGTCATTAATGGAGAGTATATGGCATCCACTGCAGTGGTGACGGGCCAAATCCATGAAATCGATCAGGTATTTGAATGGGTTTGGTATGAAGTGAAACGGATGACAAAGGACTTTTTGGCACTGTTTGAAAACGGGAAAGATTAATTTGATCCTCCATTTTGGAATGAACTGCACCTTTAAGGATGCAGTTCTTTTTTTGTGATGGACATGATAATCCGTTCGGCTTAAATAAAGAAACATTTTCAAAAAAGTTTCGTTAATACTATAAAAGCTTAATGAATTTGATTATGATATACTTGATAATAGTATATAAATTGGGAAAATTTGATTTAATTTAGAAAATGAAAAATATTTGCATACTATTTTTATAAAACAAGCATAAACTATATCGCTTATGATTTATATGTGATTGATTTGGTTAAATAAGTGGGGGATGCCACATGAATATAATTGAGCAATTTACGGATTTTACACCTGTAAATATCATCTTCAGCTTTTTGGACATCATACTTGTCTGGTACGTGATCTATAAAATATTAACCCTAATCAGAGGAACAAAAGCGGTTCAATTGTTGAAAGGGCTATTTGTTATTATCGTTGCAAGAATTGCCACTGAAATTTTTGGTCTGGATACGTTAGGTTGGATGTTGCAAGAAGTCATTGATTGGGGATTTTTGGCAATTATTATCATTTTCACTCCTGAGATTCGGAGAGCCCTCGAACAGATTGGGCGGGGAAGATTATTTCAACGTTCAGTCAATCAATTGGAAGATGAACAGGCCCGTTTGATTGAAGCCATGAAAAAAGCGGTAAGCTATATGGCAAAACGGCGGATCGGTGCTCTCATTTCCATTGAAAAAGAAACCGGCTTAAACGAATATATCGAAACGGGCATCCGATTAGATGCAAATATCTCTTCAGAACTGATCATCAATACATTCATTCCAAATACCCCACTTCATGATGGAGCAATGATTATCCAAAAAAATCGTATTGCAGCTGCAGCTTGTTATTTGCCGTTGTCCGAAAGCACTTTGATTTCCAAAGAGTTGGGGACGAGGCACAGAGCTGCCCTTGGGTTAAGTGAAGTGACAGATGCCATTGTGGTCGTCGTGTCCGAAGAAACTGGGGCAATTAGTATTGCAGTGAACGGCAATTTACATAGAAATCTCACGTTGGAGAATTTCGAATCGTTGCTGAAAACATTATGGTTTGGCCCTGAAGGCGAATTAGAAGCATCCTCTAAGTGGACTTGGAGGGGGAAAAAGCATGGATAAATTTTTTGATAATATATGGGTGTTGAGGGCAACAGCCTTCATTTTGGCACTCCTGCTTTTCTTTTATGTGAAAGCCGAATTGACAGGCGGGAAAGAACCTACGTCAAATAATCAAGTGGACATTATTACAGATGTGCCGCTGGAGGCTTATTATGATTCGGAAAACTTGATTGTTACCGGTCTGCCGGAAACGGTGGATGTTACAATTGAGGGGCCGATGCAGCTCGTACTGCAAACAAAATTCAAAAAAGATTTTAAAGTTTTTGTTGACTTGAGCGATCTGTTAATCGGCAAACACAGAGTGACCATTCAGCATGAAAACTTTAATCCAAAATTAAATGTGACAATCGATCCTGAAGCGGTTGATGTGGTCATTGAGGAAAAAGTTACCCAAGAGTTCAAAGTGGATCCTGAAATCAATAGTCAATTAATTGCTGAAGGCTATATGCTAAAATCCATGACTGTGGAACCGAGCAAAGTAGTTGTTACAGGTGCCAAAAGTGCGATTGAAAGAATTAATTATGTAAAGGCAACGGTTTCGGCATCAAACGGAATCAAAGAGTCATTTACCCAAGAGGCGAACGTCAAGGTATTGGATGGCAATTTAAACAAATTGGATGTGTATATTGAACCACAGACAGTAAACGTCACTGTCGAGGTGGAAGAATACAGTAAAAGTGTTCCAGTGACGCTGAAACAAACAGGCTCCCCGCCGCCGGGAGTCGTGATTCGTCAATTGGAAACCGATACAAAATCGGTTCAAGTGTTTGGTCCAAAATCAATCGTTGACTCGATCAAGACGTTAGAAGCGGAGTTTGACTTATCGCAGGTGGATCATTCCGGGAATTATGAAGTGAATTTGAAATTGCCTAAAGGCGCTACAAGATTGGGAACTGATAAAATTTCTGTTCGGGCAAATATCACAAGAACATCCCAATCCGAAACAAGTGTTGACGAAACGACAAATGAAGAGCAAAATATCGATGAGTCAAATAGTGATGCAAACAGCAATTAAACCATATAAAAAGATAAAACCTATTCAAAGCATATTATTACTTGTAATTGATTCCATAAATGTTCATTTGTATGGAATGTCAAGTGTTGAAGGAGAGAATAGTTATGGGAAAATATTTTGGAACTGACGGTGTACGTGGAGTTGCAAATACAGAACTCTCACCGGAACTTGCGTTTAAAATTGGCCGTGCTGGGGGATATGTTTTAACAAAGAACGCAACAGAAAGACCAAAAATCATTGTCGGCAGAGATACGAGAATTTCCGGCCATATGTTGGAAGGGGCGTTAGTGGCGGGATTGCTTTCTATCGGTGTGGAGGTTATGAGACTGGGGGTAATAAGCACTCCGGGTGTCGCTTATTTGACCCGTGTGATGAATGCGGATGCAGGGGTCATGATCTCCGCATCCCATAACCCGGTTCAAGATAATGGAATTAAATTTTTCGGACCGGATGGCTTTAAATTGACCGATGAACAGGAAGAAGAAATTGAAAAATTGATTGACGCCGAACAAGATACGCTTCCTAGGCCGATTGGTGCGGAATTGGGCACGGTCAGCGATTATTTTGAGGGCGGCCAGAAGTATCTCTCATATTTAAAACAAACGGTGGATGTTGACTTTGAAGGTATTCACGTGGCTCTTGACTGTGCTAACGGAGCTACTTCTTCATTGGCTACCCACTTATTTGCTGATTTGGAAGCGGATATTTCAACTATGGGCGCTTCGCCGGACGGATTAAATATCAATGACGGGGTAGGTTCCACACACCCTGAAAAGCTTGCGGAATTCGTCTTGGAAAGAGAAGCGGACGTGGGGCTGGCCTTTGATGGCGACGGAGACCGTTTGATTGCCGTTGATGAAAAAGGAAACGTTGTAGACGGCGATCAAATCATGTTTATCATCGGCAAATATTTAAACAGCAAAGGGCTTTTAAAGAAAAATACAGTCGTATCCACTATCATGAGCAATATGGGATTCTATAAAGCGTTGGAAGAAAACGGGATGACCAGCGCGCAAACGCCTGTCGGTGACCGCTATGTCGTTGAAGAAATGCGCAAAAATGATTACAACTTCGGCGGCGAACAATCCGGCCACATCGTTTTCCTTGATTACAATACAACCGGCGACGGTATGCTCACGGCAATCCAATTGGTGAGCATTATGAAATTGACAGGAAAACCTCTATCTGAACTGGCATCAGAAATGAAAGTATATCCACAACGCTTAGTCAATGTACGGGTAACAGATAAACATAAAGTAAAAGAAAATCCGAAAGTACAAGAGGTTATCAAAGAAGTGGAAAACGTTCTTGGAAATAATGGCCGTGTACTGGTTCGACCTTCAGGTACAGAGCCGTTGGTGCGTGTGATGGTGGAGGCGCCTACAGAAGAAGAATGTGAAAGTTATGTAAACCGCATAGCAGAAGTGGTAAAAAAAGAAATGGGCATGAATGATTGAGATGAACGGCTGCGCAGAATATGAATGTTCTGCGCAGTTTTAATTTTTTGGGGATAACTGTATCCACACAAGTTTCAATCCATCCACCCAGGTCCACTCCCTTTAGCGCGAAAAACCATTTCACCTCCACTATTTCCATCAGGCACTGATTAATTAAAGAAGGAATGGGCATAGTAATAAATGTGAAATATGAAAGGGAGTGGAGAGATTATGGCAAAAATTGCAACACTCATAACAGACTTATTTGAAGATGTTGAATTTACAAGCCCTAGAGAAGCTCTGGAAAATGCGGGCCACACAATCGTGACGATCGATAAAGAGGGCAATAAAACCGTAAAAGGAAAAAGAGGAGCCAAAGTGGATATTGATTATGGAATTGAAGAAGTCCATCCGGATGATTTTGACGCATTGTTCATTCCGGGAGGCTTTTCACCGGATCTGTTGCGGGATGACGATCGCGTGGTGGCATTTGTAAAAGCATTTATGAAGGCAAACAAGCTTGTATTCGCCATCTGCCATGGGCCGCAACTGTTAATTTCGGCAAGGGAATTGGAAGGGCGCGACGTCACTGGTTATAAATCCATCCGGGTGGATTTGGAAAATGCCGGTGCAAAATTCCATGACGAGCCGGTGGTGGTTTGCGGAAACCAATTGGTGACAAGCAGAACCCCGAATGACTTGCCTGAATTTAACAGAGAAATCGTCAACTTGTTAAAAGAGCAAGAGTTTCAGGAGTAATTGTTAGTACTTTTTTCTCAAAGGTATAAAAAAATTTTTTTGCCCAGGACAATTTCTTGGGCAGCTATACATAGATGGGTTCAACCAATTTGTATAGAATAATAAAAAATAACAAATGTAAATCATTGACGGAAAGTAGCATATTCTGTATGATGTAGTTGCTTGATTTTTTCATGAATAATTTCCATATTTTATAAGGGAATTATTCAAGCGCGGCAAAGGAGGGTAGTTACGCGCTATAAAAATGCAAGGAAAATAATGATAGCGCCTGGACTAAGGAAATCGGACGTTCAATCCTTAGTTGACGAGGAGGAGGTTTATCGAGTTTTCGGCGGGTACCTCCCGACCGCATTGCCCGGTCGCAATTTCGTTCTTAAAACATAAAAGCGATTTTATGGACAAAGGAACGAAAAGGCAATAATCAATAATATAGAGCGATATCAAACCTACATTTCTTTTTTTAAATTGATTGAATTAGACAGAATTCGATGTTAAAAAAAGAGCGGATGTAGGCGGTATTTTTTATTGTCTTTTTCAAATCTATGAAGATATCGCTTGTAACGGAGGAATGTTAAAATGTGTGGAATTGTCGGATATAACGGAAAGTTGGATGCGAAGGAAATTTTAATTAAAGGATTGGAAAAACTGGAATATCGGGGATATGACTCAGCCGGTATCGCCATTCTGAATGAAAATGGTGTTACGGTTTTTAAAGATAAAGGCAGAATTGCCCACTTGCGTCAAATCGTTGATGATCAAGTTGAAGCAAATATCGGCATTGGTCATACGCGTTGGGCGACTCACGGTGAACCAAATCAAGTCAATGCCCATCCCCATCAAAGTGCATCAGGTAGATTTACCATTGTACACAATGGAGTTATTGAAAACTATCACTTGTTGCAAAGAGAATATTTAAAAGAGATTCCAATGCAATCTGATACGGATACAGAAGTGATTGTTCAATTAGTGGAACTATTCGCTAATGAAGGATTATCAACAAAAGAGGCGTTCCGCAAAGCGATTTCTTTATTGCACGGTTCTTATGCGATCGCCCTTCTTGATAAAGAAGATCCGGAAACGATTTATGTCGCAAAAAATAAATCTCCTTTGCTGATCGGAGTCGGTGAAGGATTCAATGTGGTGGCATCCGATGCTTTGGCGATGCTTCAGGTGACAAATCAATTTATTGAAATCCATGATGAAGAAATCGTACTTGTGCATAAAGATAAAGTGGAAATTTCCACTTTGGATGGACAAAAAATTGAACGAAACCCTTATACAGTGGAACTTGATGCGAGCGATGCCGAAAAAGGAACATATCCTCACTACATGTTGAAAGAAATGGATGAACAGCCTGGCGTGGTGCGTAAAATTATTCAAGAATATAGCAACGATGCAGGCGAATTGGCAATCGACGAACCGATCTTAAAAGCGTTGCGCGATGCGGACCGGATTTATATTATTGCAGCAGGAACCAGTTATCATGCAGGCCTTGTAGGAAAACAATATTTTGAAAAACTTGCCGGAATTCCAGTGGAAGTGCACATTTCCAGCGAGTTTGGCTATAACATCCCGTTGCTTTCCGAAAAGCCGCTGTTCATTTTCATTTCCCAATCCGGTGAAACAGCCGACAGCAGACAAGTGCTTGTAAAAGTGAAAAAATTAGGCCATCCTTCTTTAACTATTACGAATGTTGCGGGATCCACTCTTTCCCGTGAAGCGGATTATACTTTATTGCTACATGCCGGCCCTGAAATTGCCGTGGCATCGACAAAAGCTTATGTGGCACAACTTGCGGTACTTGCCATCGCCGCTTATGTCACTGGAAAAAGCAAAGGAATCAAATCCGATTTCGATTTGAAAACAGAGCTGGCCATTGCTGCCAACGCGATTCAATCTATCGTGGATTCCAAAGAGGAATTGCACAAAATCTCAAATGAATATTTAAGCAAGTCCCGGAATGCATTCTTCATCGGCCGCAATATCGATTATTATGTAAGTTTGGAAGGTGCTCTTAAGTTAAAAGAAATTTCCTATATTCAGGCGGAAGGTTTTGCAGGCGGGGAGTTGAAGCATGGTACGATTGCGTTGATTGAAAAAGGAACGCCAGTCTTTGCCCTCGTTACACAAGCGCCAGTGGCATTGAATATCCGCGGAAACGTGAAAGAAGTGGTGGCGCGCGGGGCAAATGCATGCGTAATTTCCATGGAAGGACTGGATGAGCACGATGACCGTCTGGTGATTCCGAAAGTTCATCCACTTCTAACACCGCTTGTTTCTGTCGTGCCGCTCCAATTCATCAGCTACTATGCGGCTCTTGAACGCGGCTGTGACGTCGACAAACCTCGTAACCTAGCAAAATCTGTAACGGTGGAATAAAATAACCGATACTTGCAGTATGTGAGTGATAATTAATGTTGTCACACAATTATTGAATAATGTCACTGATTTTTGCCTTGATACAGCATAAATGCTTGCTGTATCAAGGTTTTATTTTTTTGGTTACATTTCATTATCCTTTCTACATTGATATCCTGTTCTTTTCTGAGATATTGAATAACGCTGAAAAAGCCGATACATAGAATTTTCGATGGAGAATAGAGTGAAAAATTTTTAGTTCGGCCATGATTTCAGAGATTTTTCATTTTGTTTGGTTACGCTTATAGTCAATATCAAGATGAACAGGAGGAGCTTTATGAACTATTTGAAATTATTGATGGCACTAATTTTCTGTTTTGCACTGATTTGTACGTCTGGTCACATCGCATTTGCGGATGATGATTTTGGGGAGCATCATGAGCATTACGAATGGGGTTATGGCAAAAAAGAACATATAGACGACCGCTATGAAGATGCAGGAGAAATGATTGGCTGGGGGACGGTTATCACATTTGCAGTGGCTGGGTTAATATTTCCGATGAGAAGATTAACCAAACCGATGATTACGACATTTCCGTCAATTAAGCAAATCTATATATCGTTGACGAAATTTTTGGGTAAATACCACATACTGATTGGAATCGTCACGGTCCTTTTAAGTATCTGTCACGGCATTCTCATGTACCTTCATGAAGGAAGATTGGAAGATGAAGGGGTTAGTGGACTAGTATCAGCTATTGTGTTGGGAATAGCCGGTTTGATTGGGTTAATGTTATTTAACAATAAAAAGGTTAAGAGCTTACGAACAACACATATGACGTTAATCGCTGTTACAATGGTTATTGCTCTTTTCCATATTTTCATTTCCTAATACGAATTTTGTTGGGATCTGATTAATACGGGGACAACTGCTATGGATAAATTCCATTTATTACAATAAATTCATGTTCAGCTATTTGCACCAAATTTGCGCCGGTAGGATTGACCGAACTGCCTGAAAAGGGCGTACTTTTATACATTGTTTGTGACAAGATTAATGATAAGTCATAACCAAAAAGCCTTGATATAGCCAAATGCTTGCTGTATCAAGGCTTTTTCTTTGTCATTTTAGAATATAAGATTTGGTATGGAAAGGAATTTCTTTCACATCGTTGAGCTTGTTAACGTAAAGCGCCATGGCATGGGCAACATTGGAAAGAAGGCCTATAAACTGAAATAATAAATCGCTGACGGGTTTTTCTTTATGGACATGATGGAGGGCGCGGTAAACAATCTTTGCATCATTTCTTACCCGGTGCAAATGCATGGCTGCCAGACACCCTTGTGGGATGACGAAATGTTTCATTGCTTCGCCCACTTGCCCGCTATAATAGTCGTACCGCGAGCTTAACCATTCAACATCTTCTTTCGTGATGGCCAGCTTGCCCCGTACAGAACCATTGGCGTGATACGTTAATTGTTGCAGATGAATGAGATCATCTTTTATGATTTGCTCAGGCTCTTTGGTTAAATAGGGAATCACCATGCCAATGCTGACGGTTAATGCATCCGAAAGCACTTCATAATCCACTTTGCAGCTTTTCTCCCTCATATAGGTATAACAAATATAACGCAAATCTTTTTTCATTGAATATCACTCTCCTAATAAATAATCAGATTATGTTAATACATCAAAAGGAATCATCTGCTTCTTCTTCATTAAAGGTTCTTGATAAATGATGGATTTCACCTGAAATGTTTTGGCAATATTTTCGGTATTTAACGCGTCAGAAGGGGCATTATAAGCCACAAACTTTCCATCTTTTAAAAAAATACATTGGTCACAAATGCGGGTAGCTAAATTGATATCATGAATGGCTGCTATGACCGTTTTTCCTTCCTGTACGAGAGAATGAAGAATGTCCGTTACAATGACTTGATAGTAAATATCTAAGTCAGAAGTCGGTTCATCTAATAGTAAAATATCTGTTTCTTGAGCAATGGCTTTTGCTAAATAGACAAGCTGCCGTTCTCCTCCAGATAAAGAAGGGACAAATCGATGTTTCAAATGGCTGATGCCGACTTGCTCCAACGCTTTTTTGACGGCCAGCTGATCGGTTTTCATCCAGCGGGAAAACCGTTTTTTGTGTGGATAACGCCCCATTTCGACCACTTGTTGCACAGTAAAATTCGTCTCTAATGTGGTCGTTTGGGGCATATAGGTGATGCGTTTGGCGATTTCCAAAGGTTTCAGCTGTCGAAGGGACCGATTAAAAATTTTAATGTCTCCGCTATCAATCCGATTAATGCCGGCCAAACATTTTAATAAGGTAGATTTTCCCGTTCCATTCGGTCCAATGAGGGCAATAAACTTCCCTTTTTCAACAGTGAAGGAAAGGTTATTAAAAATGGTTCGGGCATTCCGATGAAAGGTTAAAGATTGAATTTCAAGAGCCGCTTCATTCATAAAAGTCCCTCCATTTTTTTCTGGCGCAATATTAAGAAAATAAAATATGGAGCACCTAAGAATGCAGTAATGATCCCAATTTGAATTTCAGCTGGGCGAATAACGAGGCGCGCGATTAAGTCAGCCAATGTTAAAAATAATGCACCACCTATCAGACTGGTTGGTATCAAATAACGATGGGTTGGCCCAATCAACAAGCGAATCATATGAGGAACAATTAAGCCGACAAATCCGATGGCGCCAGTCAAAGAGACGCAAATCCCTGTTAATAAAGAAGCGCTAATTAATAAAATGGTGCGTGTCCGTTGCACATGGATGCCCAAGTTTTTCGCTTCCTCTTCCCCAAGCAATAAAATATCCAACTGCTTGCGGTAGCTGAATATGAGAATATTGCAAAGGATAAAAGGGAGGATTAACAGCTTTACATCATCCCAATCCCGTCCATTTAAATTGCCCATAAGCCAGTATAGAATTTGCTGCAATTGGCCGTAGCTCGCGTATGTAATAATAAGAGAACTGCAAGCGGAAATGAACGAACTGATGGCGACCCCTGTTAAAAGAAGAGTTAACATGGATGTTTTGCCGTTTGATGTAGAAATGATATAGACAAGAAGCAAAGTGAGGAGAGCCCCTAAAAAACCAAAGACAGGAACAAAAAAGGTACTGATATGGGATAATCCAAAATAAATAGCAATGACTCCTCCTAAAGAGCCTCCTGATGAGATGCCAATGATGCCCGGTTCTGCCATCGGATTGCGGAATAAGCTTTGCATGACCACCCCACACACAGCTAAACTGGCACCAACAATGCTTGCTACAATGACACGTGGCAAGCGAATATAAAGCAAAATCTGTTCAAAGGTAGAGTCCGTTTCAAAATAGAAAAAAGGAAGTTTAGCCAAAAAAACTTGAACGGTTTCAAAAAGGGGAATCGTCACGCCACCGAAACTCGTGGCGATGACGATACTGAATAGAAATAATATAAAACTGGCGATAAAAAAGACGGGCATTTTCAGTTGCTTCATCTTTTGTTACTCCTTAGATAAAATCGCAGCCATTTCTTCTGCTCCTTCGATTACATAGTGGGAGGCAGTGGTTACATTGGCGCTGTCTAGCACATAAATCTTATTGTTTTTAATAGCTGGCACGTCTTTTAGTGCAGGGTCTTTTTTCCATTCTGTTACGAAAGCCGGCTCCCCATTGTTTGTAGTAGACCCCCAGGCAGTTGTAAAAATCACATCTGGTTTTAATTGAACCAATACCTCTTTTGAAATTTCCGGGTAGTCAGGGTAGGATTCGCCTACAATCCCTGCTTCCGATACAACATTAATTCCGCCGGCTAATTTAATCATTTCACCGATTGTGGTATTGTCTGTCACACTGGAGGAGTATTCCGTGTAATAAAGAACGCGGGGTTTATTTTCTTTTTTGTCCGCTTTTTCTTTTAATGCATCGATTCGTTTTTGAATATCCGCGATTAAGTTATTCGCTTTTTCTTGTTCTCCGACAATTTTCCCCAGCGTTTCAACGGTTTTTAAAATACCTTCAAAGGAAGTGTCATCGATGACTTGGAATGTTGTAATTCCGGCATTTTCTAATTGATTCAATACATCTGGATTAACGTAAGAAGGAATAATCACCAAATCTGGCTTTAATGCTAAAATTTGCTCGGCTGTTACGGTTTCAAATTTCGTTTTAATTGAATCGGTTTTGCCTGCAACATTGGAAATCGCTGGATCACTAGAAATCGCTGTGACGCCTACAAGATTTTCAGAAGGTACTAAATCCACCAGCAATTCATCGACAGCTAAAGCAGTCGAAACAATACGTTTCGGTTTTTCCGAAATGGTAATTTCCTTACCACGGCCATCTGTCACCGTCAGCGGATAAGCCGATTGTTTAGCTTGTTCGGATGGTTGATTTGTCGAATTTTCATCATCATTGTTGGCAGTATCGGTATTACAAGCTGTTAAAAATAATAAAAGCAATATGGGTAGTAGCAATTTGGTGAATTGATTCATCACAAATCTCCTTTTCTATAAAATTTTTTATATGTTTAGTGTGGCCACACATTAAACCAAAATAAAAAGCCTGTATCCCAAGTGGGAATACAGGCGTGAAAGCGTTAAAAAGCACAAAAAAGCATGACTTGCTTGCACCCGTTCTTTTCCCACCCGAAAAGACGTTTGCAAAGTGTTTAAGCAGGCTTCCTGACTCGGACTTCCTCTTACTCCTAACCCTTCCCGAATGCAACATTCAGTGGTTATTGTTAGTTTCATCCATCCTCACAGTAGCGGGGGCTGTACTAGATTTTCACTAGTTTTCCTTTTAACTCTTCAAAGAAGAGCACTTAAACACCCTCGATATGAAATTAACTATAATCTAGCATAAATCATTTAATAAATGCAATAGTATAACAAAATTTTACATTATTCCATCATTTCGGATATGCCAATCAGCATTTTTCGTATGGTCAAAAACGGTCGTTATATTTGTTATCCATTTATGCGGGAGAGGGGGATTGTGAAGTTATGACAGACAGTTCAACGAATAAATTAAAGATTGCATGAGTGCAAGTAATAAAGAATTCAAGTTTAATGAAATTGCTCAAATTTCAAGAAAAATCCAACCGCTAGCTTATCATGCAAATGGATCTGTAAGAGGGCGTTTAGCGATAACAGAAGATCTAATGCGGCTGGAATCCGTATGGGATGATTTTAGCAGAATATTATGCTTCTAATTGATGGCTACAGTTGTTTAAACTGCTTTAAAAAAGGGTATAGAAAAGTAAACAGGTAGTGTGTAACGGACTATAACAAGATTTAAAATTCCATAATTTATTCACGAACGACATAATTTTGTAAGAAAAAAAATCCGGAAATTCAGTATGATGATAATAAGAACTATACATAATAGGAACGTGAGGGAACAGGATTTCGGAATACATATATAGAGAGTAAAAAGTCGTTTGACTGAAAGAATAAATTAAAGGAGATATTTTAAGGAGCTGATTTATATGTTGATTAACAATTCAAAACAAAATGAAATTGTTGCGAAATTAATGAATGAACTTGAAATCATGGATGGAAGTGAGTTTGAAGATTTATATAATCAGTTGGATATCGCCCACCAAACGATTGTGGATGCGGCATTACGCGAGTATGTGGACTGTTCTTTAAGCGATGCGTATTGGAGTTCTGTTAAATGAATGGTTAAATTATGAAATATTTAAGGAAACAGTGGAAAAATTCCTTTGTTTATGCTCCTGTTTGTAGGACAATACAAATAGGAGTTTTTTATTTGTCCCGAAACAATTTTCTGCTTTATGATCGCCACAGCCTTTATTATTGGCATTGGAATCTCTTGGCTCTGAGTTACTGTTGCTGTTATGGGCAATCAAAAAATCGTTTTTACGCGCATCCATAACGATAACCCTTCTGATATGAAAAAAGGAGTTGCAAGATGCTAAAAATCGTAAAGTATTTTCATAAAACAGAATGGAGCTTGATGTTCCTCGGAATTTTTCTAATTATTGTTCAAGTGTGGCTGGATTTGAAACTGCCCGATTATATGGCGGAAATTACAACGCTCATCCAAATGGAAGGGACATCTGTAAAAGAGCTCATCAAACCGGGCAGTTCCATGTTGCTTTGTGCAATCGGCAGCATGATGGCTTCAATCATTGTCTGTTTTACCACTGCAAAAATTGCAGCCGGTTTATCGAAACGTCTTCGCGGCCAGATTTTTGAAAAGACACTCTCTTTTTCAATGGAAGAGATGAACCGTTTTTCGACGGCCAGTTTGATTACCCGTTCAACGAATGATATTACACAAGTCCAGCTGTTTATAGCAATGGGTTTGCAGGTGTTGATTAAAGCACCGATCTTGGCGACATGGGCCATTGTGAAAATTTCCAATAAAAGCTGGCAATGGACAGCGGCAACCGGTGCAGCCGTGTTCATTTTAATCCTGATGTTGACCATGATTATTGTATTTGCCATTCCAAAATTCAAAATGATCCAAACCCTGACGGATAATTTGAACCGGGTGACCCGTGAAAATTTGACGGGGCTTCGCGTGATCAGGGCGTATAATGCCGAGAAACATCAAACGGAAAAGTTTGAAAAAGCGAATAACGATTTGACGAATACAAACTTGTTTGTCAGCCGTCTTATGGTGATGGTTCCACCCGGAATGTCCTTGATCATGTCCGGGCTAAGCCTTTCGATTTATTGGATTGGCGCATTTATCATTCATGAAGCGGCGCTGGAAGACCGTATCACCCTCTTTTCCAATATGGTCGTATTCACGTCCTATGCCATGCAAGTCGTCATCGCCTTTATGATGGTCAGCATTGTGTTTGTGATGCTTCCGCGTGTTTCCGTATCAGTGAAGCGGATATTGGAAGTACTTGAGACTAAAACGAAAATTAAAGATGGTACTGAAACAAAGGGCAATCCGAAACATGCAGGTGAAGTGGAGTTTAAAAATGTCAGTTTTACCTATCCCGGATCGGCTGAACCGGTGCTCCACAATATCAGTTTCAAAGCGCAAAAAGGAGAAACGGTTGCTTTCATCGGTTCAACGGGAAGCGGGAAAACAACAATTGTGAATTTGATTCCCCGGTTTTACGATGCAACAGAGGGAGAAGTGTTGGTGGACGGAATCAACGTGAAAGAATATAAGCAGGATGCACTTCATGCAAAAATCGGGTATGTTTCACAAACGGCGGTATTATTTAGCGGTACGGTTGCATCAAATGTCGCGCTCGGCTCTGAAATGGTTTCAAGAGAAGCGGTAAAACGGGCGGTAGAAATTGCCCAAGGAAAAGAGTTTGTTGAAAAGCTGGATGAGCAATACAATGCAGCGGTAGCCCAAGGGGGAGCAAACTTTTCCGGAGGGCAAAAACAACGGCTATCCATTGCCCGCGCCATTTATCGCAACCCTGAAATCTATATTTTCGATGATTCTTTTTCCGCCTTGGATTATAAAACGGACCGGGCTTTAAGGGAAGCGTTAAGGAATGCGACAAGAAATGCCACCACTTTGATTGTTGCCCAGCGGATCGGAACAATCAAAGATGCAGACCAAATCATCGTATTGGAAAATGGCAGAATCGTCGGAAAAGGTACGCATGAACAATTGATGGAAAGTTGCAAAACCTACCAGGAAATCGCCTATTCCCAGCTTTCAAAGGAGGAATTGAATCATGGCTAGTGAAATGAGAAAACAACAAAAAATCAAGCCATCATCCCAAGCTACAAGCAGTCATGGTATGCCATCCGGTCCTCCTTCCGGCGGGCATCCCGGTCAGCGTCCCATGGGAATGCCTGCAGGTAAAGCAAGCGACTTCAAAAAAACGATGAAGCAGCTATTTATTTACTGCAAAGACTATGTGCCTTTTATTGCGATTGCAATGAGTTTGGCCTTAATTGCCGCCATCCTTAATGTCTATGGTCCAGATAAGTTGAAGGAAATGACGGATATCATTCAAGAAGGATTAATGACTTCGATTGATCTGGAAGCGATTAAAGCTGTAGGATTTTTTCTGGCCGCCCTTTACGGATTCAGTTTTGCCATCAATTATATTCAAGGTTTCATTATGGCAACCGTAACGCAAAAAATTACGAAAAAAATGCGCACGGATCTATCACAGAAAATCAATCGGCTGCCTTTAAGTTATTTTGACCGAACAACGTATGGAGATGTACTGAGCCGTGTGACAAATGATGTTGATATGATTGGACAGACGCTGAACAACAGTATAAGCCAGCTGGTGTCCGCCATTGCCACCTTTGTCGGCGCCTTGGTGATGATGTTTTATACCAACTGGATTATGGCGCTGACCGGAATATTGGCTACATTCATCGGTTTTTCGTTTATGTCGGTGATCATCAAGTATTCCCAAAAATATTTTATTGGGCAGCAAACAGAACTGGGCGCCATCAACGGACATATCGAAGAAATTTATACGGGACAACATATTGTGAAGGCCTATAATGCAGAAAATGAGGCGAAGTCAAAATTTCATGCAATCAATGACCGGTTATACCAAAATGCATGGAAATCGCAATTTTTGTCCGGCATGATGATGCCGCTCATGCAATTTATCGGCAATTTTGGCTATGTGGCCGTGTGCATTGTTGGGGCGTACCTTGTGACGGCAGATGCCATCACCATTGGAACCATTGTGGCATTCATGATTTATATTCGCCTATTTACACAGCCTTTGACCCAGTTTGCCCAAGTGGGTACCAATCTGCAATCTACGGCAGCAGCCAGTGAACGGGTTTTTGAATTTTTGGCGGAAGAGGAATTGAAGCCTGAAATCCAAAAACTTGGAAAACTTGGGGACATTAAAGGAAATGTGGAATTTAAAAATGTCCGTTTTGGTTATGATCAAGACCGGTTGATTATTAAAGATTTTTCGGTTTCGGTTAAAGCCGGGCAAAAAGTCGCCATTGTCGGTCCAACCGGCGCGGGAAAAACGACATTGGTGAACCTGCTCATGCGGTTTTATGAAGTGAACAGCGGCGAAATCATGATTGATGGCATACCAATTCATCAATTAACGAGGGAACAAGTCCACGATCTGTTTTCAATGGTGCTTCAAGATGTGTGGCTGTTTGAAGGAACCATCCGTGAAAATATCGCCTTTTCCAAAAAGGATGTCACAGACGAAGAAATCATTTCCGTTTGCCAGTCAATTGGACTTCATCATGCCATTCAGGCATTGCCGAATGGTTATGACACCGTTCTGAATGATAAAGTGAATTTATCCAATGGACAGAAGCAATTATTGACGATTGCCCGCGCCATGATCAAAAATGCTCCGTTATTGATTCTGGATGAAGCGACAAGTTCCGTCGATACCAGAACGGAATTGCAAATTCAACGGGCAATGGAAAAATTGGCAGTCGGAAAAACTTCATTTATTATTGCCCACCGTCTTTCAACTATCAAACATGCGGATTTGATCCTGGTAATGAGAGACGGAGAAATTATTGAAAAGGGCACTCACGAAGAACTGCTCGGGAAAAATGGATTCTACGCAGAGTTGTATAAAAGCCAATTTGAACAAGTATCCTGATAAATGGCAGGCTTCCTGAATGACTGGAACCAAACAGGATTTATATTTCAACCTTCTGAGATGATTAGTAAATGTGTTTTTGATACACACTTGACACAAAACGGGAAAATAATGAACATATGGAAATTGAAAAAATTGAGCGGAGGATATCAATGAAAACTTTTAAAATGCCAAAAATGATGAAAATGATCGCCATTCCACTGGCCTTAAGCGCAATGCTTGCAGGCTGTTCAAATGATGATGCAACGGTCGCATCCGTGAATGGGGAAAAAATTACACAAGGCCAATTGAATGAAGCATTGACTGAACAGTACGGTGCGGAAGTATTAAATAGTTTAATTGCCGATAAAATTGTGGAATTGGAAGCGAAGAAACTGAAAGTATCCGTAACAGACGATGAAGTGGATGCGGAATACAAAGACTATGTGGAGCAATATGGGGGAGAAGAAAGTTTTAAACAATTGCTCGCTACTTACAACATGGATGAAAAAGTGATAAAGAATGACATTAAAAAATATCTTTTAACGAAAAAAGTGATGGAAGACTACGTTAAAATAACAGATGACGAAGTGAAATCTTACTTTGAGGAAAATAAAGATGCTTATAATCAACAAGAACAGGTAGAAGCAAGCCATATTCTGGTGGAAGATGAGAAAACGGCAAAAGAAGTCATCAAAAAATTAAAGGATGGAGAAGATTTTGCTAAACTGGCAAAAGAATATTCCACTGATACAGGTACAAAAGATGACGGCGGTTACTTAGGCTATTTTGGCAAAGGTGAAATGGTGGAAGAATTTGAAAACGCCGCATTCGCCATGAAAAAAGGTTCCATCAGCAGTGAGCCGGTAAAAACGGATTATGGTTACCATATCATCAAAGTAACGGACAAAAAAGAAGCGAAAGAAGCGGTATTTGAAGATGTGAAAGACCGGGTTTATCAAGACCTTCTAAAACAAAAAGTGGATGAACAATATTCAACATGGTTGTCAGAGAAGATGGATGAATATAAAATTGAAAACAAATTAACAGGTGACAAAAAAGATAAATAATTCAGGAAGAGGCTGGGACAAAACCCCCTCTAAAATGAAAACAGCTCATGAAATTTTGGAATGAAATTTCATGAGCTGTTCTTCATTTTTTCAATAAAAAATAAGGA
>JGI25330J36431_1000149_pt1 | contig 30766 bp, 26 predicted proteins | sample HigsolmetaAR205D_FD_36431 | JGI IMG/M metagenome (IMG submission 36431) | reverse complement strand
CTAAGCGTGCGCGACAGGAGCACTCGCCCCGTCACTCCAATCAATTTTTTACAAAAATTCTTTTTGCAGCTCGTTCACTTTATTAGTTATGTCCCAGCCTCAAAATTTTATGCATGATTTGAAATAACTTGTTATTGTAGATATCCTCCTCTTTCATGCATTTTATTGACTTTTTATAAATGAAATAATATCAACGTACATGGCGGTCATTTCTTCCGGCGTTCGATCCAAACCATTTTTGATCCATTCCTCAATCAATCCTAAAAAAGCCGCGGTAATAAAAGATAGAAAATAATTGATCGGCACATTCAAAGTGGCATTGAAATGTTCGTTTTTTTCGATGTTGTTGCGCACTTTTTCAATAAAAGCGTCCCGCAGGCGGAAATGAAAACCCGCACTCCCATGATCGCTCAAAAAGATTTTTAAGATTTTGGAATGGCTTTCAAAAAAGCTGAATAACATTGCAGCCAGTCTCTCCTGTTCCTTCTCAAAGGTGATGGTCGATGTATAGCGGGATTGCAACTCATCGATATAATCCCCCAATTTTCCAAACAACTCCTCCTCCATCCGCTCTTGCAAATCGTATTTGTCTTTATAATGCAAATAAAATGTGCCGCGGTTAATCTTCGCTTCTTTCGCGATTTCCCCGACCGTGATGGCTTCAAAAGATGTTCCCTCCAAAATTTTCAAGAAAGCATCCTGGATTTGCTTTTTTGTTCTTCGATTCTTTTCCACATAAATACTCATTCAAATTCCCCTTTTCAAAATTCAACACCGTGTTCAATTTTGTTCATTGCTTTAACCTTAATTAAATTATAAGATGAGAAAGCATCACTGAACAACATGTTGAAAATTGAGAAAGGAAGTAATGCATGAAATTATTTAAAGAAAAACTCGCCTGGGCTGCTCCAATTGCAGTCATCCTGATTATCGCCCTATTTTCAATCAATCTGTTTGCGCAAGGTGATCCGAAAGGGAGAAATTTACCTGTGGCATTGATTGTCAATGATGAAGGGGCCCATGTGGAGGCAGTGGAAAATGCACTTGAACAAATGAGCAAAGGTTCTGGCGAAGGTGAACCGATGTTTGCCTTTACAGAAGAGAAAGAAGAAGAAATCAAAGACTTATTTAAAGATAAACAATATTATGCCGCATTGGTCATTCCGGAAAGGTATAACGATCAGTTGGATCATGTGCTCATCAACAAATCACCGGCTACACTCAAAATCTATATCAACCAAGGATATAACGTGACTGGCGCAAACATGGCCAAAAATGCATTAAATACCCTTATCAGCCAATTGAACCAACAATATTATTCAAACTTCGCCACGCAATTAGCGGGACAAAAAATCGATTTAAACAGCGCTTCTGTGCTTGTAAACCCTATTGTCACAGAGGAAAAAGTGTTTAATGAAGTGACGGCGGCTACCGCCAATGGCAGTGCGCCAACACTGATGGCCGTACCTGCATGGGTGGGGGCATTAATCGGAGGATTCATTGTATTCCTTGCCTCTTCCAATGTGTTAAAAAGAGAGATGCTTACAAGAAAACAAACATTGCGTTTAATGGGGGAACAAATTTTATTCGGTGTTTTAATCGCCCTCTTCTCAGGGTTTACCGTTGCGACATTAGGATATATTGCCGGCATTAATATGCCAAGCTACTTATTGGTCGCATCCTTCGTATCCTTTGCAGCATTCTGTTTCTTCTTGATCATTTCCGCCATTACAGCCTGGATCGGAAAACCAGCCATCACTTTGTTTATGGTGGTGATGCTTTTGGGAATGGGTGTATTGATGACGCCGAAAGAAATGCTTCCGGATTTCTTTGTATATTTCATCCGCCCATGGGTGCCAATCCGTTTTGCTTCTGAAGGATTGCGGGAAATATTCTACTTTGGCAGCGGCTTCTATACAGGGGCATCCTTCAATACCATCATCGGCATCGGAGTTGCCGGATTGATCATTTATATTCTTTCCATCTTTAAGCCGGTCCGTGTTCCCAAAAAAGTGAATGCGGAATAATATCGCCCAATAAATTGTTTAATTGAAATAGATAGTGGACAATAGAGCATAAGACTTTTAAAAAATTATGAAAAGGATAGATCATCAGGAATTTTACCTGTTTGTATCTATCCTTTTTTTTGTACAACAATAATTACTCCTCTGTGTTCTCCGAATACCATTCCAAAAACGCGCTTTTCTCAATTACATGCAACATAAATGGCGCATTGATTTGCGGCTCCAATTTCTTGTATTCTTCCGGGAATTCTTCCTGGACATCCGTTCTAATATAAGGCAATTTTTCTAAAGCTTTTCGGGAACGGATATTTGACAATTTCACGGCAACAAACACATACTCCAAATCCAGTTCGGTAAAGGCCGTATGAAGGATCTGTGATTTCGCCGATTCGTTGTATCCTTTCCCCCAATACCGATGCCCTATCCAAGTGCCGATATTGCAAGTTTTTTCTTCCATATTTATATCTTTCAGTGTAATGATGCCAATCAAATCCCCATCTTCATTAAAAATGACTCTTGAATATTGTTTCCCCAATTGTTCTTGCTCTTGGACAAATTCGATGAACTCCAGGGTGCCTTCAATTGAAGTTTGGGATTCCGTCAGGCTTAAAGCATTCCTGACCGGGGGTTCTGACGACAAGGATGAAATGGCTTCAGCGAACTTTTTATTATGCGGAACCAGTACTACCTTTTTCATGAAAATTCCTCCAAACACTTATTTCTATTGTTCACATAATAGTGTTCAAGCTTTCGAGTTGCAAAAAACGTTCCATTATATGCCGGCTGCTCCTTAGCTTAAACAACTCCGCAAACATCAATTTTGAAAATTCTTATAATTTTAGATAATAATGATACACTTTGATTCTGTAAAGCTAAAAACTTGAATTCAAATTTGAAATTCCAAAAAAAAAATAAAAAAGCAGCGGCATATTTCTCCCGCTGCAAATACCATATGGTTATACCCTCTCAATGACCATCGCGATTCCTTGTCCGCCGCCAATACATAAGCTGACCAGTCCATATTTTCCGCCGCGGCGTTTCAGTTCGTATGCGCATGTCAACGCAAGCCGCGTACCGCTTGCCCCCACCGGATGGCCCAATGCAATCGCGCCACCATTGACATTCACAATTTCCCGATTTAATCCCAACTCTTTTTCAACAGCCAAATATTGGGCGGCAAAAGCCTCGTTGATTTCAATCAAATCGATGTCCTCCAACGTCAGATTCGCCCGTTCCAATGCCTGCTTGATGGCTGGCACCGGGCCGATTCCCATGATGGATGGATCCACCCCCTTGATGCCCCAGGAGACAATTCTTGCAAGCGGGGATAAACCGTTTTTCTCCACCGCTTTTTCACTTGCCACAATGACAGAAGCTGCACCATCATTGATGCCTGATGCATTTCCTGCCGTCACTGTACCATCTTTCTTGAACACAGGTTTTAATCTGCTTAAAGCATCAAGGGTTGTATTTTCTTTAATATGTTCATCCTCTTCAATCGCCAATTCTTCTTTTCTCGTTTGAATGTTCACAGGCACAATTTCTTCTTTGAAAATGCCGTTTTCACGGGCTCTGGCTGCACGCTGTTGGGAAAGCAGGGCAAATTGATCCTGTTCTTCCCTTGAAATCTGATATTGTTCCGCCAGATTTTCCGCCGTAATGCCCATTCCGGTACCCGTATATTCATCGAAAAGGGTTGCTTGCAACATATCCGCAAATTGCAAGTTTCCTGATTTCATCCCTTTAAAACGGACATCAAAGTTCGAGAAAGGGGATTGGGACATATTTTCCGCTCCGCCAGCCAAAATAAAATCCCCTTCACCGAGTAAAATATTCTGGGCCGCCGTAATGATGGATTGCAGTCCGGAACCGCAAAGACGGTTCAAAGTGATGGCCGGCACTTCCTTTGGCACACCTGCATGAAGTCCAATATGGCGCGCCAGGTACGCCGCGTTTGTACTTGTCGCAATGACATTGCCGTAAATGACATGGTCAATCTGTTCAGGCGAAACTTTCGCCCGTTTCATGGCCTCTTTTGCAGTGACCGCTCCCAAAGTGACCGCCCCTGTATTCACAAATGAGCCGCCATAAGCAGTAAAAGCCGTTCTCGCACCATTCACCAAATAGACATTACTCATGTTTCCCCTTCTTTCTATACAATTTCTTTCTTTGGACGCAACGTATGCTTCAACACTTTTCCGGAGGCATTCCGTGGAAGTTGGGCCAGTTCTTCAATTTCTGCCGGCACTTTATATTTGGCGAGTTTGGTCAAACAGTAATTGATGATTTCTTCTGATGTGAGAGATTTTCCTTCTTTAAATACCACGTACGCTTTAGGCACTTCACCGTACACTTCATGAGGAACGCCGACCACAGCCGCTTCCAATATTTCAGGAATTTGATACAACACTTCTTCCACTTCAACCGGGTAAATATTTTCACCACCGCGGATGATCATGTCTTTTTTCCGATCGACGATATATAAAAATCCTTCCTCATCGAATTTCCCCAAATCCCCCGAATACAGCCAGCCATCCTGGATTGTTTTGGCTGTTTCTTCAGGATTTTTCAAATAGCCTTTCATCACCTGCGGCCCCTTCACGCAAATTTCGCCCACTTCCCCTGTCGGCACTTCTTCGCCATTCGGATCAACAAGCTTGATTTGCGTTTTTTTCAACGGCTTTCCGACCGAACCGATTTTTTGCAGAGCATATTCATCTGTCAATGAAGACGCGGCAGGGGTATTTTCCGTTTGTCCGTACAGATTCTGCACTTTCACATTCGGGAAGGTGTCTTTCAATTTTTTTACGAGCTCATATGGCATCGGCGCGGCACCGTAACAGAACAAACGTAAATGTCCGAAATTGAATTCCCCGATTTCCGGTTTATTTAAGATGATGGTGTACATTGCCGGCACACCGAAAAAGATGGTCGCTTCCGTTTCCACAAGATTTTTTAATGTCCGATCAGGTGAGAAGGCTTCTTCTATGACAACGGTTCCACCCTTGTACAAAGTCGGCACGGCAAACACATGAAGGCCCGCACAATGGAAGAGCGGCGTACAAATATAAGTCCGATCCTTTTCCGTCATCTTCATCGAATCGGACCAAATTTCCGCCGTTTCAATCACATTGTTGTGTGTGAGCATTACCCCTTTTGGTTTTCCCGTTGTTCCGGATGTATACATGACAACGGCTGTTTCTTCACCTTCATTTGGAACGCGAATAAAATCGGTATCGTTCCCTTTTAAAATTTCTTTTATTCCGGCAGTGGAAATGACGTGGTCAAAACGGTGGGCCGTTTGCCTGATGGTCTCTTCAATTTTTTCATCAAAAAATAAAGCTTTTGCTTCAGAATGCTGGAAAATGTAATCCACTTCCGGAGGTGCAAGTTTCGTATTCACCGGCATGATCGTCAAACCGGCCAATTTGGCACCTAAATAGACAGGTAAAAACAGATCTGAATTCAGCATAAATTGGGCGACAATATCCCCTTTTCGATAGCCCCTGTTTTGAAGATAGGCGGCTATCTTCTTCGCATTTTCAAATAATTCCCCATAAGTCATTGTTGTGTTTTCAAAAATAACCGCTTTTTTGGAAGGCTGTTTTATTGCATGTTCTTCCACAATATTTGTAATAAACATATCCCCAATCCCCCATTTCAGTGCTGGAACACTTTTATTTTTTGAATCTTCCAACAATTAGATTCAGGATTATTGTATCAATGAAATATATTTGCGTAAACGAGAAAATATGTGTTTATTAGAGAAATATTAAAATTAATAGAAAGAGGGTTTCATTCTCTTAACAACCTGAAATCATGTGCAGGGACTACAAGCTGCTTTTGAAAAAAATGAAATTCAGTGCCAATGATAATAGAGCGGAAGGGAAATTCATCCAATTTCCCCTTCCGCTCATCTTGAATTTGCACTTATATCACATCATGAAAATACAAGACCGTCTTCATTGGATCTCCTAATTTGCGCAACTTCCAAGTATCTTCCAAATAGATGTCTGCCAGCTTTTCATATTTTCCACCGTAACGGCCGGCCCATTCGACAGCTACGACACTCTCATACAGCCATGCCAATCTTTGGGCGATGCCTTTGCCCTCATAAGTTTGTGTCTCTTCATCCAAGGACGCGAATGTTTCCAAATCCTCCGCGACATCTGAAAGCTTTTCCATCACGATTTGCTTCAGCTTCGAATCCTTCACTTTTTGCAAACGCCGGTTCATTTCATCGATGAACAATTTATGGGCATTGTATTTTTTAAATAGGCGGATCACTTCCAATGCCAGGATATTTGCCGTACCTTCCCAAACGGTGAGCACCTGGGCATCCCTCAATAGTCTAGGCGTTACAAAATCTTCAATGTACCCATTGCCGCCATGAAGTTCAATCGCTTCGTGGGCAAAATGGATGGCCTGCTCAGCCGTTTCTTTCTTCATGATCGCGATGTTCAGCCGGTTCAAAATCACATCCCGCTCAGTTCCTTCGCCAATTGTCACCCGATCATACAATTGGATCATGTCAAACAGCGTCGCCACTTCAACGTGGAGCTTGGACGCCATTTTTGCCAAAGTATCCTGTATCATTGGGTAATTCGTCAATCGTTGGCCGAATGCCTCGCGATTGGAAACATAAAATTTGGATTCCAATAATGCTCTTCTCATGATTCCGACTGAGGCGACCGCATTACAGATTCTCGATAAATTCAACGCCTCCAGCATGTAGTAGATGCCTTTTTTCGGATCGCCCACCACATAGGCGATGGATCCGTCAAATTCAACTTCACCGGATGGCACGGCGCGGACGCCCAATTTATCTTTCAAGCGCCGAATGCGCAGATGATTGAGCGAACCGTCTTCCTTTTTCCATGGCACCGCAAACAAAGTGAGCCCTTTAGTGCCTTCCGGAGCCCCCGGCATGCGGGCCAACACCATGGCAACACCGCACATTCCCGCATTGGAGGCAAAATATTTCTCGCCATATAACCGGTAATGGGTGCCGTCAAATCTTGCTTCAAGGATATTTGCCCCGACATCCGAACCCCCTTGCCGCTCGGTCAAGAAAGTGGCTCCTTCATACAGCTCCACTTCACCGGTTGAACAAACATGCGGCAAAAATTTCGCCTTCAGTTCTTCATCCGCATAATGGTCCAGCAAGTATGCCGTGGCCATTGTCAATGTGACGGGGCAATAAAACCCCGGTTCCGCGTGGGACAACAAGTAACCTTGGGCAAAACTGTAAACATAATTCCCTTTTCTCCCCAGCTCCGGTATCTCTTTATGCACGTATCCGACAATCCCGGTATTGTATGTTTGTTCAACCGTCTTTTTGTAGCCTTCATTCACCCAAATTTCCGATACTTCTTCCCCGTATCGATCATAGCGGATGAGACGGGGCTCCCCTTCCCGGTCCGTATGCTTTGCCCGCGCATCAATCTCGCCGCATACCAAAGCCCCGAAGTCTGTCAGTTCTCTAAATGCAAATTCATAAAACTCTTGATCCAGCATTTGCTCCAATATTTTTTGCAATGTATCATCGCTTGAGAAAAAGTTTGTCTCTTTTTCTGCCACCACATTTTGCAGCACTTTCATTCCACAATCGCCTGCACTTTCAATTGTTGTTTTAAAATTTTTCCGGATGCATTTCTCGGAAGCGCTTCCACTTGTTCGTACAGCCGCGGCACTTTATATTTGGCAAGATGCTCGGATAAGTACGCCTTCAACGCTTCCACGTCAATTGGCGTTTTAGCGGCGAACACCGCCTTCACAGTTTCCCCCCACTCCGGATGAGGTACCCCGATGACCGCCACTTCATGAATTCCTCCAAACTGTAAAATCCGGTCTTCGATTTCTTTCGGATAAATATTGACACCGCCAGAAATAATGACGTCTTTTTTCCGATCAACCACCCAAATATAACCGTCTTCATCGAATCGGGCCAAATCGCCTGATTTCAGCCATTCGCCGAGAAACACTTGTTTCGTTGCTTCTTCATCCCGATAGTAACCAACCATGTTCCCTTCGCCATAAAGCACAATCTCTCCAATCTCGCCGGTCTGGACATCTTCTCCGTTCTCATTCACAATGCGGATTTCCGTTCCGAAGGCCGCCCGCTTTCCGATGCTGCCCGCTTTAATTTCATGTTCATAGCCGAATAGAAGTGTCCCGCTTGGCCCTGCTTCCGTTAAACCATATACGCAAGTTAAATTGTCCGTTTTGAAAGCCTGTTGGATATGGCGCACTTCTTTTTCGGATAACGGCGCCCCTCCATATACCCACCATTTCATGGAAGACAGATCCGCTGTTTGCAATCGGGGATGGGATGCAGTAACCAAATAGGCAACCGGCGCCCCAAAGAAGTGGGTGGTTTTTTCCTTTTCCACCGTGTCAATAAGTAAATCTGGCGTGAAAGTAGGTGTAAGTACGTTGGTTGCCCCAACCAGCACAGCGGACATCAAGAATAAATGCAGTGGAGCCGAGTGTGTCAGCGGCATCATCAGCAACATCCGGCTTTCCGGCTTCACTTCCATTTCGATGGCAATCATATGGGCAACCGCCAAAATATTGCGATAGCTGAATAAAACGCCTTTTGGCTTCCCTGTTGTTCCGGAGGTGTAAAGAATCGTGGAATAATCGTCTTCTTTTAACAGACATCTGATTTCCGCGTTATCCGACTTTTCAATGAGCCCGTCATAGTCTAGCCACCCTTCCTTTTTTGGGCCGGTTTTGATTTTGATCCCGACATTTTGGAGATTTTCTACGGATGCAAAAATCGCTTCATGGGCAATGATGGCTTTTGCCTGTGCATGATCCGCCACATATTCCACTTCCGATAGGGTGAATTTGGCGTTCACCGGCACGACAATGGCGCCAATACGTTGAATGGCAAAATAACTAACGACAAATTCCAATACATTCGGCATAAAGATGATGACTTTATCCCCTTGTTGAATGCCCAGTCCGAGCAAAGCATTGCCCAATCGGGTAACCTGTTCATCCAATTCTTTGTACGTCACCCGCCGTCCTTGGCAAATCACCGCCTCGTTTTTTGGATACTTGCGGGCATTTCTGGCTAATAGCATCGAACTATTCATGTGACATCCTCCCCCTTAATTTTTGCCAGTTTTTCGCTGAATGACGAATGCAATTCCACCAATTCCCTTTTCAATTGGGTCAACTCCTCGATTTTTTCTTCGATTTCTTTGATTTTCTGTTCCCCGTACTCCACGGTTCTTTCCAGTTGTTTAATCCCTGTACGGTCACGATCAAAGAGCAATATCATCTCCTTTATTTCGTCCAGTGAAAAGCCGTATCTTTTGCCGCGCATGATGAGTTTCAATTTGGCAATTTCTTTTTTTGAAAAGGTGCGTAAATTGGATTGGGTACGATTCGGTGAAAGCAATCCAATTTCTTCATAATATCTCAGGGTTCTTGGTGTGATATTGAATTCTTTTGCCACTTCCTGAATCGTTTTCATCCCTTTCACCCCCGAATTTGGCTATATTTTATCATTGACGTTAACGTAAACTTCAAGAGAGTTTGCGAAATTTTTTGAATATTTATAATCTTGCATTTCAATTAATATATTACCTTTTTTTCAGTTTGATAGACAAAAAATAAGCGGCAGCAATGAGCCACCGCCTCTATTTTTTTCCCGCATTTAGATTTCGATTCGCATGGAAGGGTTCAAATCATCATCATTTTTCAACAATGGTTCCGGCTTGTCCCAACAGTGCATCGAGCGCTTTGTCCAAAGAGGTGATGATGGCCACCCGATCCGGTCTGGATTCCACAAATTTGATGGCTGCTTCAACCTTTGGCAGCATGCTTCCTTTTTCGAAATGGCCTTCCTCAATATGCCTTTTCAACTCAGCGGTTGAAACCTTTTTCAAAGGCCGTTCATTTGGCTGATGGAAATGAAGATACACATGATCGACATCCGTCAATATGAGCAGGACATCGGCATTGATCAATTCAGCCAGTTTTTCGGAACCCAAATCTTTATCGATGACCGCATCCACCCCAATATACTTATGGTTTTCCTTATAAACCGGAATTCCCCCTCCACCGGCGCAAATGACGATAAAATCCAAACTCACAAGCTTTTCAATGACACTATGTTCGATAATATTCATTGGTTGAGGAGACGGAACGACTTGACGCCATCCTCTTCCAGGAAACTCTGCATATTTTGCGCCGGTCTGTTGCATGATTTGCGTTGCTTCTTCCCTTGAGTAATAGGGGCCGATCGGTTTTGTCGGATTCTCAAACGCCGGATCATTTAAATCCACTTCCGTTCTTGTGATGATTGATGCCACGTTTTTTTCAATTCCTTGCTCCCTTAATGCATCATCCAGCTCCTTTTCAATCCAGTAGCCGATCATCCCTTGGCTCATGGCGCCGCACGTATCCAGTGACATCGGTGGAATCCCTTGTGTTCCTGCAATCTTTTGCTGCAATAAAATGTTGCCGACTTGTGGGCCATTGCCATGGGTGATCACAATCTGACAACCAAGTTTCACAATTTCAACCAACAGTGCAACCGTTTTTCTGATGGCGTTTTGTTGCGCTTCTTCCGAGCCATCCCCCGTTTGGATGGCATTGCCCCCCAAGGCGATGACAACTTTCTTTTTCTCCATTATCTTCACACCCTATGTCCAAAGATTAAAAATCAATTTTTCCTGTAATGATGCCAACGAATGCAATGACAGCAAGGATAACGAAAATGCCCATTAATGCAATCTCAAATTTCGCATCTTTGCGGGTGATGCCATAATCCTTTTGGGTATACTTGTAAATGATGATCCCTGGGGCATACAACAGCATTGTCAACAGCAGATAGTCCAATCCGGCGGCATACACGAGCCAAACGGTATAAATGCTGGCGATAATCCCGATGATGAATTGCTTTTTATTTTCCCTGAAAGGTATCAGTTTCACTTGATAAAAGGCTGATAGCATGTAAGGAATGAGAATGGCGGATGATGCCAAACTGAACATAAAATTGTAGGCTTTATCGGTAAATAATAAAGTGATTAAGAAAACTTGCACTAAACCGTTCGTCAACCATAGGGAATTCACTGGCGCTTTATTTTTATTCTCTTTGGCCAACCATTTCGGGAACACTTTATCCTTTGCCGCTTCGTATGGCAACTCTGCTGCAAAGAGCGTCCAACTCAACCAGGCTCCCATTATGGAAATGATTAATCCTATATTGATTAAGACGGCGCCCCATTTCCCGACAACCGCTTCAAATACATAGGCCATTGTCGGAGTCGGCAAAGCCGCCAGTTCCTCCCGGGTCATGACACCCATTGATAACACGGTGATCAACACATAGATCAAAAGAACGCTCACTAATCCAATGACAGTCGCCTTTCCGACATCCGACTTACTTTTTGCCCGTCCAGACATGACGACGGCACCTTCAACGCCAATAAACACCCATAATGTCACAAGCATGGTGCTTTTCACTTGGGAAGCGACTTCCGACCAGGAAAAGCCGTCGCTGCCCCAAAAATCGAAGGTGAATTTATCGATATTAAAGAAGAAAATAGTAATTAAAATAAATAGGAAAATCGGAATCACTTTACAGATGGTTGTGATTGTATTGATGAATGCTGCTGAGTGAACTCCTCGAAGGACAAGGTAATGGACCAGCCACAATAATACGGATGCCCCGATGATCGATGCCACATTTTGTCCGCCTTCAAAAGCCGGAATAAAATAACCGATGGAAGACATGACAAGCGTTGCATAAGCGATATTTCCGAGCCAGGCTGATACCCAGTACCCCCAAGCGCTGCTAAATCCCAAAAACGGACCGAATCCTTCTTTTGCATAGCTATAAATACCGCTGTCCAAATCAGGCTTTTTAATGGATAGATTTTGGAATACAAGCCCAAGGGCGATAATCCCAATCCCTGTGATAACCCAACCGATCAACATGGCACCTGCATTGGCACCGAGAGCCATGTCTCCTGCCATGTTGAATGCGCCGCTGCCAATCATTGAACCTACAACCAGTGCGATCAATGCAAATAACCCTAATTGTTTTGTTTCCTTCATCATTAGCACCTCACCTTAACAGCAAGGGAAGAACCTTCCGCTTACCGTCCATTTTTTTATTGCCGGTGATTCGTCGCTGCCATTACTGCTTTGATTGTGTGTAAACGGTTTTCCGCTTGGTCAAACACAAAGGAATGCTTGCTTTGGAAAACTTCATCGGTCACTTCCATTTCTTTGATGCCGTATTCTTCATACACTTTCCGCCCAATTTCCGTTTCCAAATCGTGAAAACTCGGGAGGCAATGCAGGAACATCACCTGTTCATTTCCCGTTTTTTCAATCATCTTCCTGTTCACCTGATAAGGCAGCAACAGTTCGATTCTTTCTTTAAACTTGTCTTCTTCCCCCATTGAAACCCAGACATCCGTGTAAATGGCATCCGCGCCTTTTACCGTTTCATCAATATTATCTGAAATTACAATGTCGCTTTTTGATTCTTCCGCCAGCTTTTGGGCATAAGCAACCATTTCCTCGGAAGGGAATAATTCTTTCGGGGAACAGATTCGGAAGTTCATGCCCACTTTTGCCGCTCCCACAAGGAGACTGGTTGCGACGTTGTTTCTTCCGTCTCCCACATACACCAAATTCACGCCTTTTAATCTGCCCTTTTGCTCTTTGATCGTCAGAAAGTCAGCCAATACTTGTGTTGGATGGAACTCATCGGTCAATCCATTCCACACCGGGACTCCCGCATATTCTGCAAGGGTCTCCACAACCGATTGTTTGAATCCCCTAAACCCGATTCCATCAAACATGCGGCCAAGAACGATGGCCGTATCACGGGTGGATTCTTTTTTACCAAACTGAACATCCTGCTTTCCCAAATATTCAGGGTGTGCCCCCAAATCCACACAAGCGACCGTAAAGGCGCATCTCGTTCTTGTGGAAGGTTTTTCAAATAAAAGGGCAATATTTTGTCCTTCCAAATAGCGGTGCGGAATTCTTTTCTTTTTCATTGCCTTTAACTCGGCCGCCAAATCAATCAAATAATGGATTTCTTCTTCTGAATGATTTTTTAAAGTGAGAAAACTTTTGCCAACTAAAAGATCGTTCAATAAATGGGGGTTGTCCACAATTACCATCCTCCTTAAGTTAATCCAAAGCTTCCCGGACCAACGGCATGCTCATGCAGCGTGGGCCGCCCCGACCCCGTGATAATTCCGAACTCAACACTTCAATCACTTCAACGCCGTTTGTTCTTAACAGCTCGTTTGTCACGTAGTTCCGATCATAGGTCACCACTTTCCCCGGGGCGATGGCCAATGTATTGGAACCGTCATTCCATTGCTCACGGGGGCCTGCTATCATGTCCCCTCCCCCGCATGGAATCAATAAAATTTCTTTTAATCCCAAAACTTCTTTCAACGTTTCCAACAAATTGGTTTTATGTGTAATGTTTAAAGTTTCGTTGTCCGGACCTTTTTCAAGAACATAAATGTCCATTTTTCCGTCAGCGTCTTGTATCGCGGAATGAATCGTGAATTTGTCGTAATCGATCATGGTGAATACAGTATCCAGGTGCATAAATGCCCGGCTTTTCGGGATTTCAACGGCGAGGACCCGTTTGATGTCACTTTGGGAATGAAAAAGATTCAATGTAAAACGTTCAATGGATTTTGCGGCAGTGCGGGCACTGATTCCGATGGCGATGGTATCTTTGGACAGTACGAGCTCGTCGCCACCTTCCATCGGATATTCGAAATCACGATTGAACCAAATGGGAATATCCTTGTTGGCAAAGCGGGGATGATATTTCACAATATATTGCATGAAAAGAGATTCACGCTGTCTGGCAGGTTCCCGCATTTTATTGATGGTCAAACCATTGCCGACGACAGCTGAGGGGTCTCTGGTGAAGTAAAGATTTGGCATTGGATCCAAATAGAAAGGATAGTGGCTTGTAAGGATTTCATACAGATGTTTTTTCTTCATATGTTCAATTTCGTCTTTGCGCACACCGGCCATGATTTTCTCGACCATTTTTGATGTGTCGAAAGACAATAAATAGTCGGCTATGACGTAAAATGAATCATCCACTGAGATTTTTGATTCCGTCAAAATATCATAGACAAACTGTTTTTTTATTTCTTCCGTATGTAAGGCTTCAGATAACAATGTCGATAAGTATAGCACTTCAATACCGTTGTCGCGCAAAGTTTGCGCAAAATAGTCGTGTTCTTTTTGGACGATGGGCAAATACGGAATATCATCAAAAAGCAGTTTTTGTAAATATTCCGGCGTCAAATTTTCCACCTCTTGACCAGGACGGTGAAGCAATACGGTTCGAAGTTTTCCGATTTCCGAAGTGACATTCAATACATGATTCATAGGGATAACCTCCTAACGTTTCAAAAAAATGATGGTAAACTTTATTAAAGCGCTTACAAAGTGATGGAAAATAAAAGTTGAATAAAAAATGATTTTTATTCTATAACTCTAGTATATAATGTAAATTATTCAAAAATAGTGAATTATTAGTGAAACTAATGTAATATTTTGTTATACAATTTCTATCAATTTCATGACATTTTTTCAGAAAAACTTGCTTGAAATTCCAAAAAAATTGAGCGGATTGGAGATTTTTCCTATCCGCTCTGATTATGTTACCTATTTTTTTTGATGAATGCGTCAATTCCGCCAAGCAGGAATGTAGGAATGGCGGCCATCAACATGATGAGGGCCCAGTCCGCGAATTGAATTGGAACTGTTTTGAATATCGGCTGTAATGGCGGAATGTAGATCACGATTAACATCAATGTGATGGAAGATAAAACCGCCCATACAAGAAATTGATTTTTAAAAGGATTTCTTGAGAAAATGTTCTTTTCGCAACGGCAATCAAACACATGAATGAGCTGGGCCATTACAAGGGTTGTAAAAGCGACCGTTTGGGCATATTCCAGTTCGTTTGGATGATTATGAAGGGTCACCATGAAAGCGGCGAGGGTGACGATACCAATCGCAAGCCCCCGTGAAATGATCTTCCAACCAAGTCCTCTTGCGAAAATCCCCTCTTTTGGATCCCGAGGCTTGCTTTTCATGACGTCGCCTTCCGGTTGGTCAACCCCTAACGCCATGGCAGGCAAACCATCCGTGATCAAGTTCACCCACAAAATATGGATCGGAACCAATGGCAATGGCAACGCAAGGATGATGGCAAAAATCATGACAAGCATTTCACCTACATTGGAAGCGAGCAAATAGCGGATGAATTTGCGGATGTTCTCGTAAATATTCCGCCCTTCTTCAATGGCCGATTCAATCGTGGCAAAATTATCATCCAAAAGAATCAGGGATGAAGACTCTTTTGCCACATCGCTTCCTGTAATCCCCATTGAAATGCCGATATCCGCCGCTTTAATGGCTGGGGCGTCGTTGACTCCATCTCCCGTCATTGCCACAACATGTCCTTTCCCTTGCAGAGCCTGCACAATTTTCAGTTTATGTTCAGGAGAGACGCGGGCAAACACGGCCACTTCATCCACGATTTCTTCCAATTCCTTGACAGACATTTTTGCCAATGTTTTTCCGTCAATAATCTTGCTGTTTTCTTGATGGATGCCAAGCTGGGAAGCGATGGCTTTTGCCGTAATCAAATGGTCTCCGGTAATCATCACCGTTTTTATGCCGGCGTCCTTACATTTTTCCACCGCTGATTTCACTTCCGGTCTTGGCGGATCGATGATGCCTTGCAAACCGATCAATGTGAGTCCGTTTTCCACCTCATGCACATCTGTGACCGTTTTATTTGCCGGAATCTCTTTAAACGCAATGGCCATCGTTCTCAAAGCCTGGGAAGCCAATTCTTCGATGGCTGAATGGAGAGCGTTTTTCAGCTTATCTGTCAGCGCTTCTTCCTTTCCGTCCCAAATCATTTTGCTGCTCACTTGTGTCAGAACATCCGGCGCCCCCTTGGCAATGACAAATTGTTTTCCGGCGGAATCTTCGATGATCATTGACATCATTTTTCTCGTCGAATCAAACGGGTATTCTTTTACAATTTGATATTCTTTCAATAATTCATTCCGATCAAAGCCGGCCTTCATTGCCGCAACGAGCAATGCTCCTTCTGTCGGACTGCCGACAAGCATGTATTCATTGTCTTTTTTCTTTATTTTGGCATGGTTGCAAATCATCCCATACGTTAGCATTTGAAGAAGCATTTTTTCTTTCCGCACTTCAACCGGTGACCCTTCATGATAAAAAGCGCCTTCAGGGGAATAACCTGTCCCGTCAACCGTCCACGTTTTTCCGCCAATCCATAAATGGGTCACCGTCATTTTATTTTGGGTCATCGTTCCGGTTTTATCTGAACAAATGACCGTCGCTGTGCCAAGTGTCTCAACGGCTGGCAGTTTCCGTACAATGGCATTCTTTTTGATCATTCGGGTCACACCAAGGGAAAGTACGACCGTCACAATGGCTGGAAGGCCTTCCGGAATGACCGCAACGGCCAATGAAACGCCAGTCAATAACATCGTATAGAAATCCCGGTCTTGAATAATGCCAATCAGCACTACAAGGATTGTCAATGCGGCGGCCACAACAATCAAGATTTTCCCCAATTGCTGAAGGCGCCGTTGCAATGGGGTTTCAATTTTTTGGGTTCCTTGCATTAGTCCCGAAATTTTTCCCATCTCTGTTTTCATACCGGTTCCAACGACAATGCCCTTCCCGCTGCCTCTTGTAACGAGCGTTCCCATAAAGGCCATATTTTTCATATCGCCAATTCCGGGTTCCGGTTCTTTGAGCGGTTCCGTCGTTTTCTCCACAGGAATGGACTCCCCGGTCAACGGGGATTCTTCTATTTCAAGGCTGATCGATTCAAAAATCCGAACGTCAGCCCCAATCCGGTCGCCACTTGAAAAACGGATCACATCACCGGGTACGAGCTCCCTTGAATCGACCTTGATCCATTCCCCATCCCTTAAAACGTTCGCGTGGGGGGCCGATAATTTTTGCAATGCTTCCAAGGCTTTTTCAGCTTTTCTTTCTTGAAAAAATCCAAGAAACGCATTGAGTATCACAATCGCCAAAATCGTGATGGCATCCGCATATTCACCTAAAAGCAGCGATAAGATGACAGCCACCAGCAATACAATCACGAGGAAATCTTTGAATTGACTGAGAAAAAGCAATAGATCCGATTGTTTTTTATGTTTTTCCAGTTCATTGTAGCCATATTGCTCCAGCCGCTTTTTCGCTTCGCTGTCCGTCAATCCGTCCAGAATACTGGTGTTAAATTCTTTTTCAACTTCGCCCATGTTCATGGCATGGTATTTCATATGTATTTTCACTCCCTATTCCCAGCTGCAGTTACGAAAAGGTAGCATTTCTAAAGTGTTGAGTGGAAAGGATCATCTCTTCCTTTTATTATAGCTTACCATTTAATTGACAAAGAGGATGTATTCATTTTGGAATATTTCTTACGAATCGGCAAATTTTAATAGGATTGTCAAAAAGTTTCTTCATTGCCATGGGATTTGGGTTATAGGAGTTTTGGCTGTCCAATTGAAGTCGAAACAATCATTGGGCATAATCCTTTTTTTCTGTTCACTTGGGCTAAAATTCTGAAACATTTCCTTTTTATATTTCGTATAATAATTGCAAATTCTTATTTTATAACAAAGTTGGGAAATTTTTATAGTTTACATCATTTTTTAAAGACTGGTGGAAAAGGAAGTGGTCTGATGTTTTTTGATTCGGTGCAATTTGATTCGATGTTTTATAATTTGATGTTTTCCCTTTTTCCTTTCATCTTTTTAGTTTTTTTTGCCATTATCATTTTCAGCATATTCTCAAATATTAAACAGGGCATAAAAAATAATCAATCTCCCCTGTTGACTGTCCCGGCAAAAGTGATTACAAAAAGAATCCAGGTACGGGGTGACCATTCCCATACCACCTATTACGTCACCTTCGAAGTGCAAAGCGGAGACCGGATGGAATTAAAAGTGAATGGCCAAGAGTATGGAATGCTGGTGGAAAATGATGTGGGGTTACTATCATTTCAAGGAACGCGATATGTTTCTTTCGAACGGCAAAAATCATAAAAGATTTCTACATATTAAGAACACCTCAATGCAATCAAGCCAAGAGGTGTTTTTTAATGGCGAACAGGGAATGGAAAAATATAAGCGGCAACTATGGCGGAAAACGAGAGGGCAGAAAAAATGGCCAAGGGAGTTTGACCAAGGTCTGACAAACGAACCTTTGACGCCGGAAGAAAAATATAATAATGAAAGGTGGCAGTGGGCTCGGCAAAAAGCCTATTTAACTTTCAATCGCTTTTTGAATATGTTTAAGCAGTCTTTTTGACTTTACTAATTGGTAAGCCCACTCTATATCTATGGATAAGTTTCGGTCTTTGTCCAAAAATGGAATTTGCTCACGAATCATTTCATATACCGCACCCGTTCCGACACCCAATTTTGCACCTTTCCTTAAATCAACGGCTTGAGCAGCATGAATCGCCTCAATCCCAACGATGTAATAAAGGTTGTCGAGCATTTTTCTTAACTTTTGAATGACTAAAGCCGAATTTGTGGCGTGATCTTCAATGTCGCCTGCCAATGGGAAATAATCCGAAACAACCGGATTTGATAAATGCCGGATTTCCGCATCCAACGCTGAAAAGGTTTTCTGAATCGTACTGAAAGCAATCACCTGCTCTTCATCTGGTGATAAAAATCTTGTTAAATTTGTAAACGCAGGGTTTGCCAACTTAATGGTTCTAAAACAGCTGTTTCTTGATACATGGGTTAATGCGAGTCCAACCATTTCCAAAGCGAATACAAGTGTGATGACCTCAAAATTTGCAGTATGTACAATACGTTCTTCTTCCACTATTAAACAAGGATTATCATCCGATGAATTTAACTGAATGGTCAATAATCCTTTCACATATTCCAAACTGTCCAATGCAGCACCATGCACGGTAAATCCGCCACGAAAACTGAGTGGATCTTGAATGGAAGTTTTTTCTTTCCGATTCCATAAATAACTGTTCCGCAAAAACTTTCGGACCCGATCGGCACTTTTCATTTGACCATTAAAAGGACGGAATTTTAATACGGATTCATCAAGGGGATCCAAATTTCCATCTAATCCTTCCAACGATAAACTATAAATGGCGTCTGCCATTTCAATGAAATCATCTAAATCTTGCAAAAGAATCGCTGCCATCCCGGCCGAATATGCATTGGAGCTGACAATGGCCAAGCCATCTTTGGGTCCGAGAATCATTGGAGACAGTTTCTCTTCCTTAAACGCCTCCATCACAGGGACCCGATTCCCTTTATAATATACTTCACCTTCCCCAATCATTGCCAAGCCGATATGGGATAGGATTCCGATATCCGCTGCCCCAACGGTTCCACGGCTGGGAATGACCGGGGTGATTCCGCAATTCAGAAAGGTTTCATACATTTGCGCTATTTCCGGCTGTATGCCCGTACAGCCAACAAGTAATGTATTTAATCGGGCAAGCATGGCTGCCCGTACATCTTCAATGGTTGTTTCCGGTCCAACTCCGATCGAATGGGACAACAATAAATTCCGGTTATATTGGGAAAATCTTTCTTTTTCCACCAATCGGTCTTTATTCAAACCGACCCCACGGTTCAATCCATAAACCGGCGCATCATTATCGATCCATTGTTGAACCATTTTCCTGCCCTTTTTTAATTTTTCCAACGCTTCATCGCTGATGGCCACTTTCCTTTCATTCCGGGCAACTTGGACAATCTCTTCAATTGTCAATGATTTTCCATCCAGCACTAATGTTTTGTACATCTTGTCAATCTCCTATCAATGCCAAGGTTATGATTCCCCACGGGCTTTTAAAGCCGCTTTATTTTCAATTTTCAATAACAAATAGTTCATTGCTAATGCAAGTGCAGCCACTAAGACGGTCCCTATAATAATTTTATGTGATGCATTTTGGTAAAGCCCTTCAAACAACAGTACACCTAAACCGCCAGCATTGATCCAGGCAGCGATTGTCGCAATCGCAATAGTGGAAATTGTGGCAATTCGGATTCCAGCGATAATCACAGGGAGGGCTAACGGAAGCTGGATTTTCCAAAAAAGTTGCATCGAATTAAGCCCCATTCCTTTACCTGCTTCAACAATCGATGGATTGATGGACTGAAACCCGACCATCACATTTCGTACCAAAATGATTTGGTTATATGCGACCAAGGCGATGATGGCCGGCTTCATTCCAAGCCCTGCAATTGGAATTAACAAGGCAAACAGTGCCATGCTCGGTATTGCATAAATTATTCCTAAAACAGATAAAATCGGTACGGATAGCCATTTGAATTTTGTTAGAAAAAATCCGACCGGCAAAGCGATGGCTAAAGCGATGCCTAACGAAATGACCATGATTGTCAAATGATCTAAAAATAGTGAAAAAATATGATCGTAATATTTAGTAATATACTCTATTATCATGACGGAACCACCACTTGCTTTATAGATTTATTTAACTTTAATTGTTCAAAAGTAATCGCACCAACCGGCTGATGATTTTCATTCTCCACAATGATACCGTCAATATCGGAATTTAAAAATAACGTCAAGATTCCCTTCAAATCATCATGGCGCTTAACAACTTTGGGATTATTTAATTTCACTTTGTCCAGTGGAACCATGACATTTTCCGCTTGAAGCATGCTGAATAATTGAATAATATCTTCCGACTGAACCAAACGGCTGACAAATTCATTTGCAGGATTCAATAAAATATTTAAAGGTGTATCATACTGTTGAACACGCCCTTGATCCATTACAATGATTTTATCTCCAAGCTTTAAGGCTTCATTAATATCATGGGTAACGAAAAGAACGGTTTTCTTTAATTTTTTTTGGATTGAAATTAATTCATCTTGAAGCTTTGAACGAGTAATGGCATCAATGGCGCCGAACGGTTCATCCATTAATAAGATTTCCGGGTCACTAGCCATTGCCCGTGCGATTCCCACCCGTTGTTGCTGGCCACCTGATAATTGCCGGGGATATCTTTTTCGGTACTCATTTGGCGGCAAGTGAACCAGTTCAAGAAGAAAATCAATCCGCTCACTGATTTTCTTAGGATCCCATTTTAAAATTTTTGGTACCGTCGCAATATTTTCTTCAATGGTCATATGCGGAAACAATCCGATCTGTTGAATGACATAACCGATTTTTCTTCTTAATTCTGTAACTGACACTTTTGAGGTGTTTTCGCCTTGCACAAAAATATTCCCCGTTGAAGGTTCATGAATTCGATTTACCATTTTCAAAAGTGTTGTTTTCCCGGATCCGGAAGTTCCTAAAATCGTTACAAAAGTTCCTTCTTCTATCTTTAGATCTGTTTCATAAACAGCAGGTCTTTTTGCATTTGGAAAGGTTTTGCTGACTTGTTGAAATTCGATAATTGAACCAGACATATACGGAACAACTCCTTTAATAAAAAATAGGCTGTGTTTATCAAATAGCTGTCGGTGTATATTCACTCTATGTATTTTCCTGCTAGGACCAGACACTATGTATGAACACAGCCCAAATGATATTTTTTGAGGGGCGATTTACGATATTTCCTTACTTTTTAATGATTCCTTGTTCAACCAGAAAATCTTTGGCCACTTCAGCGTATTCCCGTTTGTCGATATCAACCTCTGCATTTAATTTTTGAACAACTTCATCATTTAAAAGTTTGGATACTTCATTTAATACATCAGCAACTTTCGAATCTTTTTCCAAGATTTCATTGCGAATGACTGGTGCAACATAATATGGAGGCCAGAAGCTTTTGTCATCTTCGAGCAGAACCAAATCCGGATTCGTTAAATCTCCATCTGTTGTGAAACCAACTGTTACATCCGCTTCATCATTCAAAATCACACGATATTTAATACCGTAATCATATAGTTCAAGGGATTTAAATTCCATGCCGCCATAATGTTTCTGTAAACCGATGAGCCCGTCTTCCCTTTCAGTAAACTCCGGAACAGCCGCCATTCTTAATTTAGGTGCCAATTCCGCAAGTTTGGAGATTGTATAAAGATCATATTTTTCTGCAACTTTCTTTGTTGTCACTAATCCTTGGGAGTCATTTGCATCTGTTGGTTCAAGCCATACCAAATTAAATTTATCTTTATATTCTTTGGAAACAATATCATATACTTCCTGCGGGTCTGATTTTGGTTCCTGTTCCAAAATGTTGATTAAACCCGTTCCTGTGTACTCAGGATACATATCGATATCTCCGTTTTTTAAACTTTCGTGGGCAACCATTGTTCCGCCGAGATTTAATTTTCTTTCCACTTTATATCCGGCATTTTCCAGAGCAAGTGAGTACATTTCACCTAAAATCAGCGATTCCGTAAAGTTTTTCGAGCCGACTTTGATCAAAGGTTTTTCCTCATCTGTCGAAGCATTTGAACCATCTGAAGATTCATCACCGCAAGCTGCCAACATCGCTATTACCAACACTAATAAGCCCAATAATTTTAAATATTTTTTCATTTTTTAACATCCCTTCATTTAATCTCTTAAATAACGTGTAAAGAATTTTTCTGTGGTTGCAAAGGATACTTCGGAAAGAATCGCCAATAATGCAACCGGAATAGCACCTACTAACAGTAATGGGATATTATACATTCCAAGTCCATTGATGATAAATGTACCTAAACCACCTCCTCCAATAAAGGCTGCAAGGGTTGCACTTGCTACTACTTCGACAGCGGCTGTTCTGCAACCGGCTATGATGATCGGCAATGCCAAAGGAAATTCAATTTTCCTTAAAATTTGCTTTTCATTCATCCCCATTCCAGATGCCGCTTCAATAACCGAACGATCAATCTCCCGAAATCCGGTAAAAGTATTGATGATGATCGGTGGACAAGCCAAAACGGTTAAAGCTACCAGCGCCGGATAAAAACCGGTTCCCATGATCGGTAATACAATAATTAAGATGGCCAGACTTGGAATCACCCGCAATGAGTTAAAAATCCCCATGATGATACTTGAGATTTTTTCATTTTTTGCACAGATGATGCCGATTGTAATACCGATAATCATGGCAATCAACAATGCAATGATGCTTAAAATTAAATGCTCTTGAAAAGCTTCCATAAATTTTTCCGGATTTTGTTGAATGTAGTTCCATGCTTTTTGGACTGTTTCCATAAACTGTCACTCATTTCTTAAACTCAAATTAATTAATTTTTCTAATTGGATTACTTATATTTAACATTAAAAAACATTCGCCATGACAAACCCATTATTCCTTTAGATACTCGTCCGTATGGTTCCAGAGAATCACGATAATTCCAAATCAAGAAGCATTTCAATCGTGGTTATAGTGATAAATCGAACTCAATCACTGATCGCAACAGCGCTTGTACGCCTAAAGCGATATCCTGAAAATCGGTCCATTCCTCCGGACAATGGCTTCTGCCATCACGGCTCGGAACAAAAATCATTCCAATGGGCGCAATTGTCGCCAACTGATTAGCATCATGTCCTGCACCACTCGGCAATTTTATTGATGGACCCACCTCTTGGCACGACTCTTCAATGACTTTTTGGATAAAAGGTTCCACTCTTATCGGTTCTGATTTCGATAAACAATCAAATGCAATGTTTACATTTCTTTCATTGGAAACAATATTGGAAAAACTAATTAATTCTGAGATTATTTGTTCTATTAATGTGGTTTCAATGGACCTTACTTCGAATTCAAAAATCACTTTTCCAGGAATCACGTTTGCCGCATTAGGTAGAACGAATAACTTCCCAACTGTGCCTACTACCGCTTCATCGTATGGTTTCTTGCAAAGCTCTTCCAATTTCAATATCAATTCGGAAGAACTTGTGAGAGCATCTTGCCGCATATTCATAGGGGTAGTCCCCGCGTGATTCGGTTTTCCCTCCACCGTTATCCGATAACGATGAATGCCCACAATTCCTGTGACAATCCCGAGCTTATGATCCGTTTCTTCGAGAACGGGTCCCTGTTCAATATGCATTTCCAAATACAGGGCGACCTCACCCTTTTTTCTTGCTTTTTTATCGATTTCTTCTGGATTTCCACCCGCTTTTTCGATGGCTTCCGCTAAAGTACATCCATTTGGATCACGTCTTGCCAGCATTTCCTTTGTGAGATTGCCAACCATTCCCCGGCTTCCGATTGTTGAAATTCCAAATTCACTAGGTTCTTCCGCTGTAAAATCAACAATCTCCAAAGTATGTTGGAGTTCTATCCCCTGTTCTTTCAACAGGCGAACAACTTCCAATCCTCCCAAGACGCCAATGATTCCATCAAATCGTCCGCCTCCAGATACAGTATCCAAATGGGATCCGATCATAATGGGTGGCAAGGATGGATTTTTTCCCTTTAACACTCCAATGACATTGGAAGCTGAGTCAATGGAAACTTCCATGTTTAAGGAACGCATTTGTTCCATCAGCCATTCTCTTGCCTCAAAATACCAAGTCGTGAAAGGTCTTCTTGTCCAACCTGGTTGGGTTTTATCCACAAAAGTAGCGACTGTCAGAATGTCTTGTTCAATTCTTTGTATGCTTTGTTGCAAATCTGAATCTATCAAATTCTCACCCCTTCAGTTCAACAAAAATAGATTAATGTTTTGCAAATATAAATTGCCCATCACCAGGTTTTCCAACTACATCCTCACCGTCATAGACCAAGTTTCCTCTGACAAACGTATGGGTAATTTTTCCTTGCATCCGTTTATGATGATATGGGCTCCATCCTGCACTTGAATGCTGTTTTGTCTCATCCAATATCCAAGATTGATTCGGGTCAAGAACGACAATATCTGCATCCATTCCTTTTTCAAGTTTGCCTTTTTGTGAAGATAAACCAAAAATCTCGGCAGGTTTTTTGCTTAAAAGATTCACCAAATCGATGATTGAAATTTTGCCTTTGGCTACCCCTTCCCCATATAAAATGGGCAATAACACTTCCACTCCTGGAGCACCTGATGCATTTTCAAAAATATTCGAACGATTCTTTTTATCAATTGTCCATGGAGCATGATCGGACGTGACAATGTCAATCATTCCGTTTTTAAGCTGCTTCCAGAGACCGTCTGCATCCTCTTTTGAACGGAGGGGCGGATTGATTTTCGCTTTTGCCTTTAAAGTAAGCATATCCTCTTCCGTTAAAGTCAAATAATGGGTGCAAGTTTCCGCCGTTATATTCGTTCCCATACCCTTGAAGTATTCAACCAGTTCAAAAATGCGAGGAAATGTGCAGTGATAAATGTGCAAATGAACACCTGTCCAATACGCCAGTTCCATCGCTGTCAGTACGGCAATCGATTCCGCAAATTTTGGACGGCTCCAAGCATGGGATCGCGGATCTTTCTCTCCCAAAATTTCATATTTTTTTATAAAACCGCGAACAATTTCATCATTTTCCGCATGGACCCCCACCGGTAATCCGGTTTTCGCAACTTCCGAAAATACATCATATAACAATGCATCATTGATTCTTGGAAATCTATTGGGGTCGGTATTGAACATAGACAATTTAAACCCGCAAGCGCCTTGTTTTGCCAAAAGCGGTATTTGATCCAACCCATTTTCCGGTTTTATGGTAGCCAAAAGTGCCATGTCCACAATGGATTGGGATTCGAGTTGTTCCTTTTTCTTTACGAAAAGTTCTTCTGTCCCAATTAAACCCGGTGCATCATAGGGCATTTCAATGATGGTTGTAACCCCTCCTGCCGCCGCAGACTCACTCGCCGTCGTAAAACCTTCGTCAACTGAACTATAACAATGGACATGGGCATCTATTGCACCAGGTAAAACATAACAGTCATTTGCTTGAATCACTTCTTTTGCATTTAAATTCCCGATGCGGTCAAATATATCCACAATTTTTCCATCCCGGATTGCTACAACACCGTTATGGACAACCGTGTCTTCCTGAACGATATTCCCTTGTATAATAAGATCAAAATATTCACTCATATTTATCAACCTACTGACTTTATTAATTTTTAAATCAAATCGATTAACAACTTTGTAATTTCATCTGCACTGTCTACAACCGCTTTAATCACACCGGTCTTTGAATGTTCTTCCCAACGGTCGATCGGTCCGGCAACGGTTAAACTGGCAATCACTTTTCCATTGTTATCGAAGATTGGTGCCCCAACGCCGAATATATCTTTATCTACCTCACTAAAAGTTGTACAATATCCATCCATTCGGATCTTATTTAATTCCTCAAGCAGCGTTATCCTATGATTTTCATCTTCTATGTTCTTCATGACTTCATTTATAATTTGTTCGCTTTCAAAAGCGAGGATGGCTTTGCCTGAGGCTCCTTGGTGGAGTGGCAATAATTTGCCATTCTCCACTACAAAACGAATCAACCGGGTACTTGAGCAACTCTCTATGCATATCACTTCGAATCCGGAACGAATCGTTAATACCGTTGTTTCATTTGTCTCTTCCGTCAATTTTTTCATAATCGGTTTAGCGATTTCGTTTAAACGAAGATCAATTTGCTTCGCTAAACTATTCGCCAAGTAAAGGATTTTCATTCCCAAACCGATCCGTCCTTTTTCTCTTCTTTCAACAACCCCAAGTTTTTCCAATGTTTGTAATAGCCGATATGCTGTACTTTCCGGAATGTTCACTTTTTCAGCAATTTCACTGACAGATAATGTTGTCCCCGCCTCTGCGAGTACAAATAAAATATCTAGTCCGCGTTTTAATGTTTGTGTACTATTACTCATTTTCATCCCCTGTTGCCCATTTTTATTTGACTTTATCAAAAACATAATCTACTAAATTAATTCCCAGCGCCTCTTCAACTTCAGGATATACGGTCGGATCTTTCACACTTGCACTTAGCGGGATAAATTGTTTATTGATGCTGAATACAGCTATTTCCATTCCTTCGACTACATTTCCTACACTGATAGGCGCGCCGGTTTCTACAGATAAAGTGGTAATTACATCCGGGAATGTCGCTAAACGTTGACCTGATTTTGTATCCACAGCCATATACTCATTCATTACATGAAGAATCAGTTCCCCATGTTCCTCGGATTCAACGGTGATTGTCCCTATATCAAATGCTCCCGAATATTGAACCGTCTTCTTCAATACTTTTCCACTTCCTAAAATTGTGCCATTTGTTTTATTGCAAATCGCTTCAATGACCGCACCAGCGCCATTTGGTTCGGCTTCCATTATTGCATAGCCCAATTCCAACGCTTTGCTGATACCGCCAATTGCTGCATTCTCCTTAATATACTTGGCTGGTAATGGATGTCTTGCAGCCGCAATAAATCCTCCCGACATATCTGAAGCAGTTCTCAATATTTTGGAAGTCTTTGCAGGAGTGCCTTTCACAACGAGCTCAATATATGAACCAGTTTCCGCTTTGCCTCCAACCACCACTTGAATCGTTTCATAATCTGTTGAATTTCCCAATCCTAATGATCCCATTTTCCCTGTTGGATGTGCACGAATATCGCCCGTTGCATCCACCACCACCATGTCTAATGCAGCAGCAGGCAGCCAACCATTGATGCTGCTTGACATCCCGTTTTGCGGTGTCATTAATCCATAGATTTTTTTCCCGAGTGTTTCTTGAAGAAGTTGGACAGCTTTAATGTAATCTTTTCCAAGCATTTGCCAATCCGTCGTCCCTGCCGGAGCGCCAATTGCTGTCGCCGTAACAATGATTGCGTCATCGGGAATTTCATCTACAGAGGCTAATTTCGGTTTTCCAATGGTGATTGCAGCCCTTCCGATTTCTAATCCATGGTCCACCCAGCCCCCACCGCCGGAAGCATAGACCGAACCTCCTTTTACCGCTGCGATTACATCATCATAAGTTAATTCTCTCACAGTATCCACTTCCTTTATTTTTTGTAATGTTCCAGATTAATTCTTCTAATATTCTTTTTCTCCACTTCTTCCAACGCTTCCTCATAACCTGCATCCGCGTAGCGAAGCACTCCCAATCCTGTATCGTTATCCAATGTATATTTCAATCTCATATCCGCCGCTTCCGTTCCATCGGCAACCAGTGTCACTCCGGCACTTGTCATATAGCCGGCATACCCTCCACCGCCGGAATGAATAACGACTAAATCCGCCATAGATGAACAATTCAGCATTGCATTGATTAGGGGCCAATCTGAAATTGCGTCACTGCCGTCTTTCATCCGTTCCGTCATAATGTTCGGATGGGCCATTGCACCTGCATCCAGATGGTCTCTTGAAAATGCGATAGGTCCAGATAGTTTTCCTTCTCTCACCATCTTATTTACTGCCAATGCAAGTTCTGTGCGTTCACCATGGCCAAACCAACCGATTCTGGCGGGGAGCCCTTCAAATGGAACATATTGATTGGCCAGTTTAATCCAGTTTGAAGCGATCTGATTATCTGCAAAATTCTCCAATATGTATTGATCGATTGTTCGAATATCTTCCGGATTTCCCGATAATGCAATCCAACGGAAAGGACCGATGGCTTTCGCGAATAATGGCCGCAAAAACGCTTCTGTGAAAATATCAATCTCAAATGCTTCCTCCACTCCCGCTTTAAAAGCTTGTGAGCGAATGTTATTCCCATTATCAAATACAATAGAACCGCGGTTTTTGAATTCCAGCATCGCGCGAACTTCCGTTGCAATGGATGCCAACGAATCTTCCGCCAATTGTTCAGGATTTGTTTTTCTTAACTGTTTAACTTCTTCAACTGTATATCCTTGTGGAATATATCCATAGACGAGGTCATGGGCGGCTGTTTGATCTGAAACAATATCCGGTACAATGCCACGGCTCAAAATTTCAGGATAAATATCCGCTGCATTTCCAAGCAATCCCACGGATATGCTTTCTCCTGATGATTTCGCTTCGTCAATCCACTGTAATGCTTGATCCAAATTATCCGTTTTCTTTTGAAGGTATCCGTGTTCGATTCGTTTATTGATCCGTTCTTCATCCACTTCGACAACTAATATCGCCGCATCAGCCATTACTCCCGCCAGAGGTTGGGCACCTCCCATTCCCCCCAGACCGGCTGTTAAGATGAAACGGCCTTTCAAACTGCCATCAAAGTGTTTTCTGGCAATGGTTTGGAATATTTCGTATGTACCTTGAATCACACCCTGGGAACCGATATATTGCCAAGCCCCTGCCGTTAAACCTCCCCAGCAGATTAACCCTTTGTCTTGCAAATCATAAAAATTCTCACTCGTTGCCCATTTGCCGACTATGTTGCAGTTGGCCATCACAACAATCGGGGCGTATGGATGAGTTTTAAATACACCAATCGGTTTACCGGATTGGATGACTAATGTCTCATCTTCCTCAAGATTTTGTAAGGTATCCACAATGGCATGATAAGATGGCCAATTTCTTGCTGCTTTTCCCAATGAAGCATATACGATCAATTCGTCTTGATTTTCACCATTTTCTAGAACATTTTCCAATAACCGCAGCAGAGCTTCCTGTCTCCAACTTTTACAGCGCAGCTCACTGCCCCGTTTTGCAACTATTTTCCCCAATACATACACCTCCATTTATCAAATAATGATAATAAATTATCACTATTTGATTATTTGATTAATAGATTATCAATTCCCACAAACGTTGTCAATATATTTTTAAAATTAAGAAAATAATAAAAAATGTATTATTTTAACTACCAATGATGGTTGAACGAACAAATCAAAAACAGAGTGTATAAAAGAAAACCAAAGTTCCTTTATACACTCAGTAATGGATTTTTAGAAGGCATTATCAACATCAAAAATCATATATAGGATTTTAACCAAGTAAATGTCGCTAAAAAAAACATCAAAACAAAGAACCGATAATGATACATATTGAGGGCAACCCGAGGCAAACTAATTTCACGGAGGTGTAAAAAATGAGCAACAGGGAAAAGAAAAATTTAAGCGGAAACTTTAGCGACGAACAAGCGGTAAGAAAAAATTTATCAAGGGAATTTGATCATGAATTGGCCAATGAACCTTTGACGCCGGAAGAAAGATATAACAATAAGAAAACGAAGAAGCGTCAGTGAGCCATAGACTATTGACATGATCCATAACTGAAATGAGCAGATAGGATTATTTTCAATATTCTGCATGAATGACTTTCCCTAAATCAAAGAGGCTGGGACATAACTAATAAAATGAACGAGCTGCAAAAAGGTTTTTTTGTAAAAAATCGATATCACAGAAAATTGATTGAAGTGACGGGGCGAGTTTCTGTCGCGCACGCTTAGTCGCAAAGCAAAAGCTTTCCTGCGACGAGCCCTCTCGAGACCCCGCATGAGCGAAGGTGTGAGCTCCGAGGAGGCTCGAGCCCAATGTCAGAAACTTATACAACCAATAATTTACAGTTAGTAGGCAACCATCTGGTTGTCTACTTTTAAAAATACTATTCAACCTACAAAGTGTTGATAATTTTCTAAAATCGGCTAAAAAAGGCAATAGGATGCCCGGGGCTTAAATTTTTATTTTTTTAAGCCCCTAATTTATTTACATTTAATAAACAAATAGGTTATATTTATCCTATGTATTGTTTATAGACACCTTTTTTGGTTTAGGGGATACTTTGTTGAGTACAGCCCTTTTTTCCGGGGGTAGGTTCTCCCGAACCGAATAGGTGTCTTA
>JGI25330J36431_1000145_pt1 | contig 31158 bp, 32 predicted proteins | sample HigsolmetaAR205D_FD_36431 | JGI IMG/M metagenome (IMG submission 36431) | reverse complement strand
GAAGACCAATGGATTTGACGATTCATCATTCATCACACCTTTTCTTTTATTATACTATAAAAGTAAAATTATAGGCCTTCACCAAAATTGCGTAAGAGCCAAAAATTAATTACCATCAACAATTTTACGACTTGAATAGAGAATTCCCTTCTTTTAAGGGCTACATTTCCTTTACGAAATTGTGCAGAAGTATTGGAAATTTTAGTTAATCTTTTAAAAACAGTAAAAATAATATTTAAGTGTTGACATTATACCCTTATGGGTATATGATATCGTTAGAGTAACAAAGAAAGGGAAAAGGAGGTTTCGAATCATCTATCTTAAGATAATGTATTGTTGTCAATTCAAGTTTTGCTCTAATTTGTGTTGGAGTTCTATTCAACATTAGAAGAAAAAACAATTTCTGTAATAAAATATTTATTCATACATGAAGAAAAAAGATTCCATGACGGCAAATTTTTGATTTTATATTCAACAAAAAATTTTTCTAAAATAAAATACCCTATTAGGTATTTGGAGGTTTTGAGATGTCGATAAAGGCACATGTACAGTTAGATTGTACGGGGCTTTCATGTCCAATGCCGATTGTGAAGACGAAAAAGGCAATGGAAGGTATCGAGGAAGGCCAAGTATTAGAAGTGAAAGCGACCGATAAAGGTTCAATTGCCGACTTAAAAGCATGGTGTGACAGTGTTGGACATCAATATATCGGTATGTTTGAAGAAAATGGCGTGCTGTTTCATTACATTCGTAAATGTAATGAGAAAGTTGTTGAAAAGAAATTTGAACATACAATCTCGAATGATGAAGTTCTGAGTCGAGTGAAAAATGGCGGAATTCTTCTAGATGTTCGAGAAGAAGCGGAATACGCTTTTGGTCATATTGAAGGCTCCATATCCATTCCAATGGGGGAATTAGAAGACCGTTTAGATGAATTAGACAAAGACAAGGAAATCTATGTCATTTGTCGAACAGGTACACGCAGTGATTTAGCTGCTCAAAAATTAGTAGAAAAAGGTTTTACAAAAGTTTATAACGTCTTACCAGGAATGAGTGCTTGGAAAGGCGATTTAATAAAAAAATTATAGATTCGGAGGGGTTTGAAAAATGTCTAATAAAGTTGCAATTATTGCAAGTAATGGTGGATTATTTGATGCATATAAGGTATTTAATATCGCAACGGCAGCAGCTGCTACAGAGAAAGAAGTAGCAATCTTCTTTACATTTGAGGGTCTGAACTTGATTCATAAAGAAGCGATGAAACAATTGCCACTTCCAGAAGGAAAAGAACATTATGCAGAAGGATTTGCGAAAGCAAATGTTCCAAGTATTCCGGAATTAGTAGAAATGGCAAAAGAGATGGGAGTAAAATTAATCGCTTGTCAAATGACAATGGATGTTATGAATTTAACGAAAGAAGACTTTATTGATGGAATTGATGTAGGTGGCGCAGTTACATTCCTTGAGTTTGCAAAAGATGCTGCACCAACATTAACGTTTTAATCATTTGTTTTATTCCATTCTTTAGTGGAAGGGATTACTCTTCCACTTCATATCACAAAAATATACCTGCAGGGGGGAAGTGGAATGACAGTTCAAAAAATGACATCAGCACAAGTAGCTCGTAAAGTAATCGAAAATCAACCATTATTTATTTTAGATGTACGAAACAGAGAAGATTTTGAAGATTGGAAAATTGAAGGACACCGATTTGAATATTTAAATGTACCTTACTTTGAATTATTAGATGGTGTGGAAGAAATTCTTCCAAAATTACCGTCCGATCAAGATATTTTAGTTGTTTGTGCGAAAGAGGGCTCTTCTGTCATGGTTGCGGAAATGCTTTCAGATGCAGGATACGATGTGTACTACCTTGAGGGTGGTATGAAAGCTTGGAGCTCTTACCTCGAACCAATTAAAGTAGGTGATTTGACTAATGGAGGTGAACTGTATCAATTTGTTCGTCTAGGGAAAGGCTGCTTATCTTATATGGTCATTTCTGATGGTGAAGCTGCCATTATTGACGCAGTTCGTTTTAAAGATGTGTTCATCAACTTTGCGAAAGAGAAAAATGTGGAAATTACCCACGTATTTGATACACACTTACATGCGGACCACATCTCCGGAGGACGCCATATTGCAAAGGAAACAGGGGCGAAATATTATTTACCACCAAAAGATGCAGATGAGGTGGTTTATGAATATTATCCATTGGAAGATGGTTTAACAGTGAAGGTTGGGAATTCCAAAATTGAAGTAGGCGCTCTGTATTCACCAGGTCATACAATTGGTTCAACTTCCTTCATCGTAGATAACAAGTATTTATTAACAGGAGATATTTTATTCATTGATTCCATCGGTCGACCTGACTTAGCAGGACGTGCTGAGGATTGGGTAGGAGATCTTCGCGAAACGCTTTATCGCCGTTATCGTGAGTTAGCGGAAGATTTAATTGTATTGCCTGCACACTTCATGATTATTGATGAGTTGAATGAAGATGGAACAGTTGCAAAACGTTTAGGGGATCTATTTGCGGAAAACCATGGTTTAAATATTGAAAGTGAAGAAGAATTCCGTAAGACAGTAACAGAAAACTTGCCACCACAACCAAATGCATACCAAGAAATTCGTCAAGTAAATATGGGGAAATTGACACCAGATGAAGAAGAACAAATAGAAATGGAAATCGGTCCAAACCGTTGTGCGGTACGTTAATTATGAAACAGGTGGGGAGAATGATAAACTCCCTCTTTTTAATGAGAATTAAAAAGGAGCGTTTGAAATGGAAGTCAATCAAGTGTTAGATGCAAAAGGATTATCTTGTCCACTCCCGATTGTACGGGCAAAAAAAGAAATGGATACGTTAGCGACAGGTCAAGTGTTAGAAGTGCATGTGACAGACAAAGGCGCACTATCTGACTTTCCTGCTTGGGCTAAATCAAGTGGACATGAAATATTAGATCAATCGATTGAAGCGGATGTAATCAAATTCATTATTAAAAAGGGATAACGAATCGATAAAGAGGAGAGGTGACATTCGGGAGAGGGTGTCACCTCTTCTGGAAAGAAGGTATCAACATGGACATTGCTTGGATTCTAACCATATTTGCAATAGGATTTGTTGGGTCATTTATCTCAGGGATGGTTGGAATTGGTGGATCGATTATTAAATATCCAATGCTTTTGTATATCCCTTCTTTATTAGGCTTTACCGCATTTACAGCTCATGAGGTATCTGGGATAAGTGCTGTACAAGTATTCTTTGCTTCTCTTGCTGGTGTTTGGGCATATCGAAAAGGTAACTTTTTAAATAAATCCCTTATTTTCTATATGGGAAGTGGAATTTTAATAGGAAGTATCATCGGAAGTTTTGGTTCATCCTATTTTTCGGAACAAGGTGTTAACATTGTATACGGAATCTTGGCGTTAATCGCCGGAATTATGATGTTTATTCCAAAGAAGCAAATTGATGATATCCCGTTAGAACAAGTCACTTTCAATAAACTACTTGCAACGATTTTATCTCTCATAGTGGGAATTGGTTCAGGGATTGTTGGAGCAGCCGGTGGTTTCCTCCTTGTACCGATAATGCTTGTCGTATTAAAAATACCAACTCGCATGACCATTGCAACAAGTTTAGCTGTTACGTTTATTTCATCGATAGGAAGTGCAGTAGGGAAACTATCAACAGGGCAAGTAGATTACTTGCCAGCCATTATTATGATTGTCGCAAGTATTATTGCTTCACCTTTAGGAGTGAAGGTTGGTAAAAAAATGAACCCTTCTATTTTGAAGTGGATTCTAGCGATTCTCATTATCGGTACAGCTATTAAAGTATGGATGGATATACTATAAAAACAAGTTACATGAACAATGGGAAAAATCTTATTAAATCGACCAAAAAAATTTTAGACTTATCAAAGGTATTGTGAACTAGATTTTAGTAATAAATAAATAGAAAGAAGGAAATGGGATACTATGAGATCGTCACTTTGACGGTCTTTTTGTATGTTTAAGAACTAATTAATAGAAGATTTTTTGAGAGATAATCTAATTTTAGTTAAAGTTTTTTCTAAGAGCCTTGTAAAAGAAGAACATATTAGCCTATAACTCGAAAAAAGGTTCCATATTAGTGAAAGCCCTCATTTAACACCAGAAGCTTCAAACCGACTAATTTCATCATTATAAGGAGAAAATAGTTGTTGCCACTAAGTCTTTTTGTAAGAGGAAAGAATCCTTTATTCTTAATTTTCTTTATTTTTAAAATTTTGATATACAGAGAAAATTCCCGTAAAAAACACTTGCATTTAAGCTAAAGACCGAATATTATTAATTCTGTTGTTTTAAATGTTCGTATTTAGGGGGCTGAACTTTTTGTTTCGACTACAAGAAAATAAGACAACTGTAAAAACTGAAATTTTTGCAGGATTAACCACTTACTTAACAATGGTATATATTGTCATCGTTAACCCTTCGATTCTAGCGATTTCTGGTGTGCCTAGTGAACAAGTATTCACAGCGACAATTATTGCGGCAGTATTTGGTACATTATGGTTAGCGTTATTTGCCAATTATCCAATTGCAATGGCTCCGGGTATGGGGTTAAATGCATTCTTTACATTCTCGGTTGTCCAAGCTTCTAAAGGCGAAATTGACTATATGACAGCATTTTCTGCTGTATTTGTAGCGGGTATTATTTTCTTTATTATTAGCTTAACGCCTTTACGACAAATGCTCGTTAAAGCCATACCGAATAATTTAAAATTAGCTATTACTGCTGGTATCGGTTTATTCATCTCTTTCATTGGTATGCGATCAGCAGGTATTGTGACAGATGACGAAGCGACATTAGTCCGATTAGGAGATTTATCAAGCCCTATGGTTTGGTTAACAATTGTAGGGGTTCTTGTTACGGCTATCTTCATGATGTACCGTGTATTCGGTGCAATTTTCTGGGGTATGATTGTGACAGCAATCCTTGCAGCATTAACTGGCAATGTAACATTCAATGGTGTTATTTCAATGCCATCATTACCAGAAGGGATTTTAGTATGGAATCCAATTGAAGCTTTTGGCGATGTCATTAAATATGGTTTATATGGGACAGTATTTTCATTCATTTTAGTTACATTGTTTGACACGACAGGTACGATGATTGGCGTTGCGAAACAAGCGGGTATTTTAAAAGAAGATAAATTGCCACGAGCACGTCAAGCTTTCCTTGGTGATTCGATGGCAACGATCATCGGTTCAATGTTTGGTACAAGTCCATCCACAGCCTATATCGAATCTTCTTCTGGTGTAGCAGTAGGTGGACGTACTGGATTAACGTCGTTAGTAGTTGCAGGGCTATTTGTCATTACGTTATTCTTCTCGCCATTAGCAGCTACATTAGCAAGTGTACCTGCTATTACTTCTCCTGCCTTAATTATCGTGGGTAGTTTAATGATTGGTGTTGTTCGCCATATCGAATGGGATAAAGTAGAAGAAGCATTTCCAGCCTTTTTAGTTATTTTAATCATGCCATTAACGTCTAGTATCTCAGATGGTATTGCATTCGGGTTTATTTCTTATCCATTATTTAAGTTACTGAAAGGTAAGGGTAAAGAGGTTCATCCATTACTTTACCTCTTTGCGATTTTATTCATTATCCTGTTAGTGATTATGTCTCACTAAAAATGAAAAGCCTCTCATTTCGCGAGAGGCTTGTTTTATTGGTGCGGAAGAATCACCTAGGGGATTATTCCATTTATGTTAAAACAACAGGCAAAGTTAATCTTCGAACGGTTAACTCTGCCTCTTTATCAATTAGTTGAAGATCAACTTTCTTCACCGTTTATAACGAGTTCCTCAAATAATTGATCATTAAAATATATTTTTAATTTCCATAATCCACTTGTAGGGAACATCATATTAGATGGAATATGGAAATCTGCACCGTTATGTGGGCTAATGGAAACATCAGAATATTGCCAAACTGTATTATTGCCAGATAGCAGCACGGGATGTTCTTTTCCGTCTTTATCAATTCCAACTACTTTAAAATCACCGCTGATTTTATCTTCCTCTCCCCAAAAATGCCACATATATTTATTCGGTTGATTTGCAATAAACCTTGTTGCGACTGCTTCACCTTCGTTACCCGATCCAACCAAAATTCCCACCTTACCTTCTTTCCCAATCAATACATACTCACCCTTTGTCCCGTCATGAAAAGTCACGGGTAATGTAAAAGTAGGGCTTTCCTCTAACTTTTTGTCTTCTTCAACATTTTTACAACCGACAAGAGTCATTAACAATAGTACAGAAATCCACATAATGATTTTATTCCTCATATGACTCTCCCTTTATTAGCTTGAAATAAACGACATTTTATATTACTTTCAACATTTTTACTAATATTCCTTCTTATTTAATCAGTCGGATGCCGAATGCCAAGCCTCTTAGAGCGGAAAATAAATATTTTCATTAGCCTCTTCTTTCCGTCAAGTACTCCCAAAAAACAAAAAAGGCCTAAGGGGATTTAGGGCCCCTTAAGCCTTTTTTCCATTAAGCCCTACAGCTTTGCTTGTTTTATCCATTTATTGACTTGTTCATCCGTACCGTAAACAAAATGATTTGGCAATGGTTCATGCATTTTTGCCGTATCCGGCGTTTCTTCGTGTACATAAGGAATTCGTTTCCGCTTTCTCTCCAAAATCGGATCTGGAAGGGGAACGGCGGATAATAATGATTTTGTATACGGATGGATCGGATGATGATAAATTTCGTCCGCATCTCCCAACTCCACAATTTTTCCGCGATACATCACCGCAATCCGGTCACTGATATATTTGACCATTGATAAATCATGGGCAATGAATAAGTATGTTAAATTCCGTTCTTCCTGAAGCTCTTTTAAGAGATTGACCACTTGCGCTTGAATGGAAACGTCCAATGCGGAAATCGGCTCATCGGCGATAATGAAGCTTGGATCCAAACTTAACGCTCTGGCAATCCCGATCCGTTGTCTTTGGCCGCCGGAAAATTCATGGGGATACCGTGTCATATGTTCACGATTTAAACCGACCGCTTCCAACAACGAGATGATTTTTGCTTGGCGTTCGTTTTTATTTCTATACATGCCGTGGATATCAAATCCTTCACTGATGATTTCACCAGCTGTCATCCGCGGGTTCAATGAAGCATATGGATCTTGGAAAATCATTTGCATTTCCCGCTTTAATTGCTTCTGCTCTTTTTTTGATTTGACTTGATGAATATTTTTTCCTTTGAAAATCACTTCGCCGCCCGTTATGTCATAAAGACCGATAATGGAACGGCCTGTCGTCGATTTGCCGGAACCGGATTCACCCACAAGGCCCAACGTTTCCCCTTCAAAAATATGAAAACTGATTCCGTCCACCGCTTTGATAGGATTGGAAGGAGAGCCGAAATATTGAGACAAATTTTTTACTTCCAATAATTTATGATTGCTATTCACCTAATTCAGCCTCCTTCTTATATCTTTCCATTCTTCTCACGATTGGTTCAGGAACATCGATTTTCGGAGCATATTCATGCAATAACCATGTTTTTGCATAATGTGTATCGGATACTTTAAACATTGGCGGTTCTTTTTCAAAATCGATGGCCAATGCATATTTGTTCCGGGGTGCAAAGGCATCTCCTATCGGCGGATTTGTCAAATCCGGCGGAGAACCTGGAATCGCATATAATTTTTCATCACTTTTGTTATTTAAATCAGGCATGGAGCCAAGCAGTCCCCATGTGTACGGATGTTTGGGGTTGTAGAAAATATCGTTGACCGTTCCGTATTCCACAATTTGCCCTGCGTACATGACCGCCACACGATCGGCGACATTTGCAACAACCCCCAAATCATGGGTGATAAAAATAATGGATGTTTTCCGTTTCTTTTGAAGTTCCTTCAACAATTCCAATATTTGCGCCTGGATGGTCACGTCAAGGGCTGTTGTCGGTTCATCGGCAATCAATAGTTTCGGATCAGCCGCAAGCGCAATGGCGATGACGACGCGCTGGCGCATTCCGCCACTGAATTCATGGGGAAATTGGTTGAAGCGTTTTTCCGGCATTGGAATACCGACTTGGCGAAGGAGCTCAATCGCTCTTTCTTGCGCCTCATGTTTTGAAACCTTTTTATGTTTTAATATCACTTCCATTATTTGTTTTCCAACACGGATTGTAGGGTTTAAAGCGGTCATTGGGTCCTGGAAAATCATCGCGATCTCATTACCGCGGATTTTGGACATTTCTTTATCTGAAAGAGGGATCAAATCTTTTCCTTCGAATAAGATATGACCATCCGCATATATTCCCGGCGGCTGCGGAATCAATTTCATAATGGCGTTACTGGTCACACTTTTTCCCGAACCGGATTCGCCCACAATCGCCAATGTTTCGCCTTCGTATAATGTAAAATCAACGCCCCTTACTGCTTGTACAAGTCCTGCGTATGTTTTGAAGTTTATTTTTAAATTCTTTACTTCCAACAATGGTTTTTTCATTTTTCCACCCCTTTCTACTTGCGTAATTTCGGATCAAGTGCATCGCGCAAACCATCACCAATGGCATTGAAAGCAAAAATGGTCAAGGAAATGAAGAAGGCAGGGAAGAATAAACGCCAAGGGGCCACCCTTAAACCGCCCATCCCTTCAGATGCCATTGTTCCCCAGCTCGCCACCGGTTGTGTTACGCCCAAACCTAAAAAGCTTAAAAAGGATTCAGTGAAGATGGCTGTCGGAATTGTCAATGTCATTGTTACAAGAATCGCACCTAACGCGTTCGGTATGATGTGGCGCTTGATTAAATGGCTGGTGCTTGCGCCAAGGGTTCTTGAAGCCAGAACGAATTCGCGGTTTTTTATGGACAACACTTCACCGCGGACAATTCGCGCCATATTGACCCAACCTGTAATCGATAAGGCGATAATCATCGGAAGGAGACCTTGTTCCATCACAACAAGTAAAATGATGACAACCAAAAGGTAAGGAATGGCGGATAAAATATCCACAAAACGCATCATAATATCATCCACACGTCCGCCAATCAGGCCTGAAATGCTTCCCCATAAAACACCGATGATTAAATCGATGATGGCAGCCGTAATCCCGATGAATAATGAAATGCGGGCTCCATACCATACACGGACAAAAACATCCCGCCCTAAATCATCGGTGCCAAACCAATGGTCTTTTGAAGGCGCTTGATTATAAATGCCTAATTGATCGCGATAACTGTATTGTGAAAGTTCAGGGACCAATGCCGCAAACAATGCGATGATGAACAGAATGATGACCCCTGAAACCGCCAATTTGTTTTGTTTAAAGCGGAGGAATACCTCTTTCCAGAAAGATACAGACTTCTTTGTCATTTTATCGCTTTCTTCCAACCGCGGTCCGACTACTGTAAACATTTCCGGAGTTAAATTGTTGGTCGTTTCATGCTGTTTTGTCATTATTTCTTTGCTCCTCCTTTCAACTTAATGCGCGGGTCAATGAAAGTGTATAAGATGTCCACTAATAACACGGCGAACATTAAAATAATTGCATAGAATACAGTTGTTCCCATGATTACGGTATAATCACGGTTTGTGATGCTTTGAACGAAATGTCTGCCCAAACCAGGAATGGCAAAAATTTGTTCAATGACAAAGCTTCCTGTTACAACACCGGCTGTCAAAGGCCCTAAATAGGTAATAACAGGCATTAACGCATTGCGCAATGTATGCTTAAAGGTGATTGTCCATTTGCCAAGCCCTTTGGCACGGGCCAACTTCACATATTCGCTATTGTTTTCTTCCAACATGCTGGAACGGACCAATTTTGCGATATACCCCGCATGTGTCAAAGCGATCGCCAACGCTGGCAGAACTGAATATTTAAAGCCGTTCCACCCGGCAACAGGGAATAGGCCCAATTTTAAAGAGATGAAGTATTGCATTAATCCGGCCATAACGAATGAGGGGATTGAAATGCCCAAAACCGCGATGGTCGTTGCAAAATAATCAATAAATTTGTTGTGGTAAAGGGCTGCAATGATACCAAGCAAAACGCCTATTCCAACCGCTAAAAACATGGCTTCAAGTCCAAGGGATAACGATACAGGGAATCCGTCCGCAATGATATCGTTTGTGGAGCGGTTTTTATATTTCATCGACTCTCCGAAATCAAATGTGAGGGTATTGAACAAATAATCCTTATATTGGATATACCAAGGATTATCGAGTCCATATTTCGCTTTTAAATTGGCTTCGATTTCAGGCGGAAAATTCCTTTCACTTGCAAAAGGATTACCAGGTGCCGCCTTCATCAAGAAAAAGGTTGCGGTGATGATGATAAATAACGCAATCAAAATATGAATGATTCTTTTGATAATGTACTTCAGCAAAGTGTTCCCTCCTTTATCTAAAAATTCTGTACACGCCCAAAAAATAGTGAAAGGCTGCTTCTGATCAATAAAATCGATTTCAGCAGCCTTTGCAACTATTTAACCTAATTTTACAGGGACAAATTAATTTTCAATATCAACATATTTCAAATAAATGTTGCCCAATTTATCCGGTTTCATGTTTTTCACATGGTCTTTTGAAACGTACAGACTAGTGTAGTAGTAAATTGGTGCAACCGGCATTTCTTCCATGATGATTGCTTCCGCTTGTTTTAACATTTCAAAACGTTTTTCTTCATCCGTTTGTTTGTTCGCTTCTCTTAAAAGTTTTGTGTATTCTGGATTTTCCCAACCTGTATCGTTGTTGCCGTTATCAGCAGAATCATATTGCTCTAAGAATGTGTAAGCATCGTTGTAGTCTGCAATCCAACCCAAACGGCCAACTTGGTAATCCAATTTTGTCAGTTTGTCCAAGTAAACTTGCCACTCGGAGTTGTCAAGTGTTGCATTGATGCCCAAGTTTTTGCGCCAATTTTCTTGAATGAATTGGGCAATGGATGCATGGGCTTCACTCGTATTAAATGAAATTGTGATGTTGATATCTTCCGGTTTGCTGATTCCTAGCTCTTTCATACCTTGTTCAAGGGCTTTTTTCGCTTCTTCCACATCATTGTCCTTGATGTAGCCGCGATCTTCTTCAAAACCTTGAATCGCTACAGGAACCATACCTAACGCAGGTTTTTGTTCCCCTTTTGTAATGTTTTTGATCAATGATTGACGGTCAATTGCAAGTGCCAAAGCTCTGCGGATATTTTTGTTTTTAAGGATTTCATCTGTTGTATTGAATTTGTACACGTAAATGGCTGCGTAGTCTTCGATATTTAAAATGCCTTCTGATTTGTATTGGTCAATCGCATCCAATGCCACTGTTTGGAATGGAGATCCCAAGAAATCGATTTCATCATTATCGAACATTGTTGAAGCTGTTTGTTCAGATTCAACCATTGTAATGTTGACTTGATCAAGAGCCACTTTGTCAGCATCCCAGTAATTCGGATTTTTCTTTAATGTAATGTCTTTGTCGTGATTCCATGAATCCAGCATGAATGGACCGTTTGTTACATAATCTTCTCCTGCTTCTGTGTACCATTTAGGGTTTTTCTCGGCTACATTTTTATTAACCGGATAGTATGTTTTGAATGCCGTCAATTCCAAGAAATAAGGTGTCGGTTGTTCCAATGTGACAACCAATGTTTTGTCGTCTTCCGCTTTGATTCCGACTTCATCAGCAGTCGCTTCACCTTTATTGTATGCCTCTGCGTTTTTGATCGGGTAAAGGATGGAAGCGTATTCGGAAACGTTTTCAGGATTTAATGCCCATTTCCAAGCGTATTCAAAATCTTGTGCTGTTACAGGATCGCCGTTTGACCATTTTGCATCGCGCAATTTGAATGTGTAAGTCAATTGGTCATCGCTGATTGTAATGTCTTCTGCCACTGCATTCACGATTTCCCCATCTTTACGGGTTGTCAAACCTTCAAATACGTTGTCCAAAATCGCACCGGAAGTTGAGTCTGTCGCAAGTCCCGGATGTAAGGAAGGCGGCTCGGAAGCAATGACTAAATTAATTTCTTTTTTTCCGGAAGATTCCTTTCCTTCGTCTTTTTTGTCGCCGCTGCAGGCACCCAGCACCAATGTCAGTGCGAAAAGTGCTGCTAATAAGAGCCAATACTTCTTCTTTTTCATATTTCTCCCCCCAACTTTTTTTTCAATTTTTCAGAAAATAGTCTGCGCATTTTTCTGAAATTTGATTATCGAAATCATAATATCAGATTTTTTTATTAAAATAAACACTTTTTAATTATCTGAAAAAAACGGAAATAATAATTTTTTCTAAAAATATATTAATTTCTACTATTATAATTGTATCTATTACTATTAAATTAATAACAATTGCCAGCGTATTGAAAGATTCATCACGATATAAAGATATTTTGGTATAACGAATAAATAAGTTGATATTGGAAGTATAGGTAAAAAAAGGGAGTGTTAGGTCCTCCCATACTGAATCGGATTGGGGGAAGTTTTGAAAGGGTTGCGCAAATGGTGCGGCTGGGGCAATCTCCGGAACCCAATGGATTTGCCCCAGAACGATCATGATTACGGTTCAATAAGGCGATCGATGGCTGAGATTAATTGCTGAGGTATGCGCGTTACTTTTTTCTTTTCTAAATCAAAGAAGCAGCCTTTCTGTATGCCTTTGCAGTACAGCTTGTCCCCGCTCTTGATTTCAAATGCCATCTCCCAGCTGGAATTCCCCGATTCAACCAACCAGCATCGCCCGATTGGTTTATCAAAAATCGTGAGCGGTTTGCGGTAGTCGACTTCCGTGCGCATCAAAATCGGTGTAATGTTCGATTTCATCATTTCTGTCAAGGAATACGTCGCATTTAAAAATTCCATTCGTAAATCTTCAAACCACCGCACGTACACAAGATTACTCACAATTCCCATTGCATCAATATCATAAGCTTGTATTGGCAATTCCATTTGAATGACCAGCTTGCGATTTTGCATTTTCCATCACCTCAATATATTTGAAGAAGTTTAATAATCGTCAGCAGCTTTGAACAGAAACGTGAATCAATCAATTCTGATTAAAATAATGCCGACTAATATTTTGGTTTGATGTAATCATACCACTTTTGTTAATAAAATTCAGATACCATTTTCTATTTTCTTAAGAAATTTCAACTTCTTCAATAGGTTCCGATTTGTCAATTTGTTGACAATGAAGCTATCATTGAAAATGAAAAAAGAAGGGAGCATCATTTCCCCCCTTCTTATATATAAAATATGTGCATTATTTTTTTCTCAATAAGTAATCCCCAATCGGTAAAAGAAGAACGATAAATACAACAGACACAACAATCAAAGCTTGGATGATGCCAATACCAATTTGATCAAACATTTTTCTTTTTCCTCCTTTCAATTCCAAACCTATGTTACCTTAAATAATACTATTTTTCCAATTTTTTTGTTGGAAACCAGTTGTGTTGAAAAATCCTATTTATACTATCATAACATGTAAAAACAGCAAGAATAAAGTTGAATGTGAAATGTGGTAATAGTGGGAATAATCAAAAAAAATGAATACAAAAGCAAATAAATATTAACTTATAATGGTAAATTTAGTAAAAAATCAATAATTTACCAATTTATGAATTGGTGGTAATATAAAGGTGGGAGGTGAAATTTCACTTACTATCAAACAAAGGAGGGAGTATGAGAAATTTCCAGAATCGAAAACGCGATCTTCCATCTATTAAATCAAGAGTATTTTTCCAATCTGGAAAGGGAAAAATTAAAATTTGGAATTCAACTCATTCTTTCTGAACTCTACAAAATCATCTTAATCTATTCTTTGGCTTATTTATTAGACTGCATTGTTCCTACATTGATTGCTCATATTAGCTTCTTTCTGTTAAGGCAGGTTTGTTTTGGATATCACTTCAGCAATTTGTATGTGTGCATTGGTACAAGCATCATTACATTTCCAATCGCGGTCAAATTGATTGCCAGTTATTATAATATGATTTCCGGCACTCTCTTATACATCATCTTTGGAGTTTCATTAATACTCATTTATATGCTTGCACCAAAAGGCACAGAAAAACATCCGCTTATTAATCAAAATCATAAAAAATATTTGCGGAAAAAAATGATGTTCCGCGTATTCCTAATATTCGGAATATTTTGCATTGTGAATTTTGATGTGAAGGTTTTTATTGCTTATGGGGTATTGGTGGAAACTATTATGCTAATAGCACAATCAATCAAGGGGGAATTTTATTATGAAATGGATGAGTGTTAAAAATGTATTGGCAAAAATTGCTGCATTTGTAGTGGTATTCGGAGGAATAGCGACTACAAATGGATGTACGACATTATTCCATGAGAAAAAAGTGCCAAATGAGTTATTACAAAATAATCTGTTTGCTTCAAAAAAATAATGCATTTTGTAAGAAAGTTCCGACTTCCATGATCCCGTCGGAACTTTTCTTTTATGTCAAGACAACTGTACCTTGTTACAGGTGAATTGTATTATTAAAATAAAATATAGGAATACCCATTTTATTTCCACAATACACCACGAGACAACCAACATCACTCTATTAATTAAGCTGGGAGAAAAATATGAAAATCTTGTTTATAACGATTGAGCTTTTCTTGATTTTTTGGGCAATCATGTACACAGCGCAAATCAAATTAAACTTTAAATCGATTTTCGGTTTCATTTTATTCATTTTTGGACCTACCAGCCTCGCTTTTTTATGGATGGGACAATGGCAAGGGATTGTTTATTTCATTATCAGTTCCTTCGTTTATCTTTATGTGCTTTCGAGGGATTATATAGTGCTGATACACCTTTGCTTTTTCATCATTTTCGGCATTCTAGTGGACAATCTCACCCAATATGTTTTGCTTCCTTTTACCTTTGATTTCTTGCCGGGAGTTCTGGAACATTATTGCCTTTTCATTTTGATATATATTTTATGTATTCTGATTTACCGATATTTTTACAATAAGGTCATTGCATACGTCCCGGAAATGAAAAGCGCTTACATATTCATTCTTTTTGTGCTGATCGTAACGATGGCCACCTTTTATATAAATATTTATTTGACGGAATATTTATCAAAGGATACCATTTTGGTTTTTAATCTCATTATTCAAATTATTTACTTTGCCATCATGCTGTTTATACTTTCTTTGACGATTTTCAACATCAAAAAGCAACATTACATTAATAAAATTGAATTTGAAAATGCCCAGTTTGAGAACTATATGAAGTCGTTGGAAGTAATCAATAATGATATGCAAAAATTCCGTCATGATTACCTCAATATACTCGTTACAATGCAAGGTTACATAGAAGTCAATGATTTTGAAGGATTGAAAAAATATTTTAAAAAGCATATATTTTCGACCGAGGAGAACACGTTAAAGAGGAATCAGCTGTTGGCTTCTTTATCAAAGTTGAAAATAACCGGTATTAAAGGGCTCATTTTATCAAAAGTGATGCAGGCCGAAAATGAAAACATCTCAGTCAATATCGAAATATCGGATGAAATTGAAGATATTCATATGAATATGATTGATTTGGCGCGAATTCTGGGAATCTTTTTGGATAACGCCATTGAAGCGACTGCGGATTCCAAGTCGGAAAAAAGTATTGATATCGCTTTTTATAAAACAAACAGCGATTCCGTGATGATCATTATTGAAAATACTTTCAATGGAGATTTGGTGAATGTGGAGGAAATCTATAAAGAAGGCTTCTCCACAAAAGGGCAAAACCGCGGAAAAGGGTTAAGCAATGTAAAATGTATTTTGAATCATTATCCCAATGCCCATTTAAACACTTCCATTCATGAAAATTCCTTTACACAAGTTCTGGAAATTAAAAATCATGGATATGATTGCCCAGAGAGGAAATCAACCAGTGAGTGATACTTCAATGAATGAACCTTGATAGGCGTGAAGCCTTTCGAGGTTTTTTTGTGGGGATTTAAAAGTTTTCAGTGATTTACCGGATATCTCTGAAAATCCAACTGAACAAGAATTAGATAGCTATTATCGTGAAATATTAAAACGAGTGCAATTTGATTATGAGGGACCAGAAAACCTGATTAATCGACTCAAATTTGAAACATTTGGTAATCCCCAAGTTACGGATTCCCGCTACCAATTCAAAGAGAATTTAAATGTGTTATTTATCATTGACGCATCGGGAAGTATGGCACAAACCATCAATGGGAAAGCAAAAATGGCTTCAGCCAAAGACTCTATTTTAGCTTTTGTAGAAAAACTGCCGCAAAATGCGAAAGTTGGCATTCGAGTTTATGGCCATAAAGGAAGTGGCTCTGATTCGGATAAGAAATTATCCTGCAGCAGCAGTGAACTGATGTATTCCATTTCCAATTATAATCCTGAACAGTTCAAAGCAGCGCTTAATCAATTTTCTCCAAGCGGCTGGACGCCAATCGGACTGGCATTGCGTGAAGCCAAAAAGGATTTGGCTGCCTTTGACGGTGAAAACAATACCAATATTGTGTACTTGGTCAGTGATGGAATCGAAACATGTGAAGACGAGCCGATAGAAGCGGCCAAAGAGTTATACAACTTCAATATTACCCCTATTATAAATGTGATTGGATTTGATGTGGATAATGAAGGGCAACAACAGTTGAAACAATTGGCTTCCGAAGTGAATGGAATCTATGGCACAGTAACAAGTGAAAGTGAATTGCAAAAGGAACTGGAAAAACTGAATAATTTGGCAGAACAATGGGGGAAATGGTTGAAGCAGGGAAAACAACAATATGAAAGAAATTATATTAAAAATAACTTGGAAATTTTTGTTTATATAACGAAGGAAGAAAGTAAAGGAGTACAAGAGAGAGAAAAAATATATTTCATTTTAACAAAATTGCACGAAGAAAAAGTATTTAATAATGAAACCTACGAATATTTAATAAATAAAAATAGTAAATATCATAAATGGATTGATAATGAGATTAAAAATTTCAATAAAGAATTAAAGGCAATCAATGAACAAAATTATAAAGAAGCCCTTGAACAGTTAGAAGAAAAATATGTCACCAATACCCAAATAAGTAGATAGATGAGTGATTCAATGAGAAGTGAGTGCGAAGCAGACCACTCACAGTAGAACAATTGGAGAAAAATATCTTTCCAATGGCCAACAGTAGGAAATGAATCCGCCAAAACAGTGGAGAAATCAAGAAAAAAATGAGGCTGCCGGGAAACTTGGCAGCCTCATGGCATTATGTGGTTTTTTTGGGCCAAACCAGGCCGATGATGACCCCGACGATTGCCGGCAACATCCAGCCAAGGCCGATGTTGTAAAGCGGCAAATAATTGGAGTAGAAAGATTTGATCGAATCGAATAAGGACAAGCTTGCACCTGGCAAACTCGAAACCAATGTGCTGTATCCGTCAAAGAAACTGACGCAGAATGTGAAGACCATCGCGGAAGCATAAACGCTCCGCTTATTTCCATATAAATGGGAAAATAAAGTCAATAGTATGAGCACGATTGCCAACGGATAAAGCAACATTAATACAGGGATGGCGAATTGAATGATGTTGTTCAATCCAAAGTTGGCGATGGTGAATGAAACAAGGCACAGAATCAATACGAACCATTTGTAACTGACTTTCGGGAACACTTGATTGAAAAACTCACTGCAAGATGTAATGAGCCCGATACTTGTTTTTAAACAAGCTAGCACAATGATGATGGCAAGCAGGATGGCCCCATAGTCGCCAAAATAATGCTGGGCGACGGCTGCAAAAATTTGACCTCCATTTTCGAAGGTACCAATGGCGGATACGCTGGATGCCCCCATATAAGTGATGAGCCCATAGATGAGCGCCATTAGCGCCATGGCAAAAACGCCGGCTTTCAAAGTGGATACGGCAATTTCCTTTTTATCGGTAATCCCCCGTCCCTTGATGGCATTGATGACAACAATTCCGAATGCCAAGGATGCGAGGAGATCCATTGTGTTATACCCTTCTTTAAAACCGGTAATAAATGCAAGGTCCCCATAATCTCCGGCAGGGTTCTGGAATGTCCCCATCGGTTTGATTATGGCGATCACAATTAAAATGAAAAGGAACAATAAAAATGCAGGGGTTAAATATTTCCCGATATAGTCCACGATTTTGGCGGGATTCAAAGAGAAATAATAAACGATCGCAAAAAACACAAAACTGAAAATACCTAAAAATAATGTGCTGTATTCAGGATTGATGTACGGTTCGAAACCTACCACAAAAGGCACTGTGGCCGTCCGTGGAATTGCAAAAAACGGCCCGATCGTCAAGTAGAGGGCGATGGCAAATGCAACGCCGAATATTGGGTGAACCCGTCCGGCCAGTTCAAGCAAACTGTTGCTTCCGGACAAACCGAATGCGACAATTCCCAAGAAAGGCAGTCCGATGGCGGTAATGAGAAATCCGATCAAAGCCGGCCAAAAGTTCGTACCGGCAAGTTGTCCCATTTGGATTGGAAAAATTAAATTCCCCGCACCAAAAAACATGCCGAACAGCATGGTACCAATGATGGCATAGGTAGTAAATGAACTTGACTTTTTCATAATCATGCTCCTTCTCAGATGAATCTCCATCATTTTATCAACTATCGAAAAAGGAATCTATGAATATTAAGAAAGTAGGAAAATAAGGAATTTTCACTCTAATAATTAAATTGTTAATTTTTTTATAAATTTAACGATATAAAAGAGTAGATATCCGCTGTTATAAAAAGATATAAAAACTAAAAATTCTGAATTATACAAATTTTATATTTACAAGAACTCTTGTTCGTGTTAATTTATTTTTGAAAATGTTGAAGAGGGGTTGTTCTTATGGAATATAAGGATGAAGATCAAAACGATTTTGAGAGCGGTTCCGGCGACGAAAACCAAAAAGAAGGGAATTCGTTCAAACCTTTTTTCTGGGGGGAACAAACAGACGTCATTTTTGAGGAATTTAGAAGCACTTATATCCGGATTGATACTTCAATCGAAACAAATCCTGAATTGCAATTGATCAACGGATGGTCAAACATCATTTCAATCAATGAAGGGGCACAAATCATCGGATATCTCCACTTCAAAATTTATAATTCGTATTTCATAAGACCGTCTGAAATGTTATCGGTCGCAAACAGTTTTTCAAGTGAAGAATATTTTATCATGTCCTCATTCATGAAACATTTTCAAAAAGAAATGAAAGAATGTTATTTAAAGCTTCTTGTAGTGAGTGAGATATCTTTGAATGATGATTATTTGAATAAAGGGCTGGAAATGAAAGTATTGATCGAGTTGATCAGTTTGTGCCGCATTTTGGAAGTGGATTATATTCTATTGAAGCCTTATTCCACATTCGAAGAAAAATTTGGCAGTGCAATAAGGAAAAATAAAAAACAGGCGGTGAAATTGGCGGTTCTTCGCAATAAACTCGTTTTTGATGTCTATTATTTTGAAGAGGATCAACCGGTGATTGTACTGGATATTCGACATATATGACATAGATGAATAATAATTTTAATACATAACCGGCATCATGTTCCCCTGGCTCAGGGAGGCATGGTGCTTTTATTTTGGGAAGTTTTTCGCACAAAATCATGGGGTAAAATTTTATCACGGAATTGGAATTTGTGATTGACAAACATTTATACAAAATATATATTTACATTGCGAATGATAATTATTATCAATAATAAAATATGGGGTGTAAAATATGAATCTTAAACGTTATCTTTCTGTTTTATCATTAACTTTCATATTTTTATTGGTCTTGGCGGGTTGTTCCGGTCAATCCGATGACAAAGATTCAAAAGAAGCTGAATCAAATGCGGAAAAAAATGAAAACGGTTCCGAATATCCAATTGTCATAAAACATGCCTTTGGTGAAACGGTGATTGAAGAGAAACCGGAACGCGTTGTAACAATTTCCTGGGCAAACCATGATGTGGCTTTGGCTTTGGGGGTTGTGCCGGTTGGATTCTCGGCCGCCAACTACGGCGTACAAGATGACAGCGGAATGCTTCCGTGGACAAAAGAGAAATTGAAAGAACTTGGTGTTGAAAATCCGAATATTTTCCAAGATACAGACGGTCTGGATTTCGAAGCGATTGCAGATGCTGAACCGGATGTAATCCTTGCCGCCTATTCCGGTATTACACAGGAAGAATATGATCTTTTAAGCCAAATCGCTCCGGTTGTGGCTTATCCGGAAACTCCATGGGTGATTTCTTGGAGAGACCAAATTTTATATAATGCCAAAGGAATGGGGATGGAAGAAGAAGGAAAGCAACTGATTAAGGACACTGAAAACTTAATTCAAGAGAAAGCGGGCGAACATCCTGAAATCAAAGGGAAAAAAGCCGCTTTTGCTTCCATCAGCGCAGCCGATTTATCCAAATTCTACATTTATACAACTCAAGACCCTCGCGGTGAATTTCTTGAGGAATTGGGAATGCAATATCCTGAAAGCTTAATCGAAACATTTGGGGATCAGGACAGTTTCTATATTGAAATGAGTGCGGAAAACGCGGATGCATTAAATGATTTGGACATCATCGTGACATACGGGGATGACAATACTTTAAAAGCGCTACAAAATGATCCGATTTTAGGCAAAGTGCCTGCCATTCAAAAAGGGGCCGTTGTAGTCATTGGCGATAATACGCCACTTGCGGCGGCGGGAAATCCGAATCCGCTATCCATTGCGTACACCATCGATGAATACTTGGGCTTACTTTCTGAAGCGGCCAAAAAGCTGAATTAATATGAAAACGACTGCCTATAAAGAGAACAAGCAAACCCTCATCCCGAAAAGATTTGCAGCATTACTCATGGTGCTCGTATTATTGCTTGGTGTTTGCATCATCGCTTCGTTGCTGTTTGGTTCAAGGGCCATCGGTTTGGCGGATATCATGGACGGGTTATTTCATTCCAATGTCGATACCCACGAAGCCAATGTTGTGCGGCAAAGGGTGGTTCGTACGATGTTCAGCATCATGTGCGGTGTGGCTCTAGGGGTTTCCGGCGCTTTGATGCAATCAGTGACCCGCAATCCGATTGCAGACCCAAGCATTCTGGGAGTGAATACGGGAGCCGCCCTTTTTGTCGTAACCGGGATTGCATTTTTCCATATCACTTCTGCCGGTCAATATATTTGGTTTGCCATTGTCGGAGCAATGATAACAGCCGTATTCGTTTATTCGGTCGGTTCGATGGGAAGCGGTGGCGCGACGCCGTTGAAACTTGTATTGGCCGGGGCCGCGACAAGTGCCGTATTGTCATCGCTTGTCTCGGCCATTATGATTCCCCGCAACAACGTCATGGATCAATTCCGTTTTTGGCAAGTAGGCAGCGTAGGATCCGGCACGTGGGATTCCATTATGATTTTTCTTCCATTTCTAATTGTAGGTCTCCTGATTGCATTGATGACAGCGCCGGCTTTAAATGCAATGCTTTTGGGGGATGAGGTTGCCAAAAGTTTGGGTGTACGGATTGGGTTTATTCGGCTCCTTGCCGCATTTGGCGGAGTGCTGTTATGTGGTGCCGCAACCGCGCTTGCAGGCCCGATCGGGTTCGTCGGCTTGCTCGCAACCCATGTCATTCGATTAATCATTGGACCGGATATGCGATATGTCATCCCGATGTCCGCCTTGACAGGAGCGATCATTTTGACATTTTCCGATGTTATCGGCAGGATCCTGGGAAGTCCGGGGGAATTGGAAGTCGGAGTGGTGACGGCCTTTATCGGTGCCCCCATTTTAATCTTTATCACAATGAAAGCGAAAGTTCGTGAAATATGATGAATGAGACATTGCAGTTAATTCGGACAGCTCGATCAAGAAGGTTTCGCCGTTTTGTGCTTTTGACATCCTTGCTTTGCCTGATCTCCTTTGCTTTGTGCGCCTTGATGCTGATGCTGGGCAACACGATTTATCCCGTCCAAGATGTCATCCGGGTGCTTCTTGGGGAACAAGTCAAGGGAGCATCTTTTGCTGTTGGAACGATCCGATTGCCACGGATGGTGGCAGGACTGTTTGCGGGGTTTGCCTTTGGGGCAGGCGGTTATGTGTTTCAAACGATGCTCCGCAACCCGCTCGCCAATCCGAATGTCATTGGGATTACAACAGGTTCGAGTGCCGCCGCCGTTTTTTGTATCGTCATCCTCCATGCGAGTTTGGCAATGACATCCGTTGCTGCCGTTATCGGCGGTTTAGGTACGGTTTTGGTGATCTATTTGTTGGCGAAAGGAAGTTCTTTTTCCATCGGACGATTGATTTTAATCGGCATTGGCATTCAGGCGATGCTCAATTCCGTCATTTCTTATTTATTGTTGATTGGAAGCCGGAATGATTTGCCAACCGCATTGCGTTGGTTGAGCGGAAGCTTAAATGGTTTGAAAATGGAAACCCTTTTTCCTTTAATCGTGACCGTTGTACTTTTTACTCCCATGCTGCTCTTATACGGCAAACAACTGGAAATGTTGGAATTGGGCGACCAAACCGCTACATCTCTAGGCGTGAACGTGAACATGACCAGAATCATGCTCATGATCAGTTCCGTTTTGATGATTGCGATCGCTACCGCAACGACAGGACCGATCGCCTTTGTGTCCTTCCTTGCGGGACCGATCGCCAATCGGATCATGGGTTCGGGCTATTCCAACATAATTCCTGCCGGGCTCGTTGGTGTCATTTTGGTGCTGGCCGGAGATTTGATTGGCCAACATGCCTTTGAAGCGAGATATCCTGTAGGGGTGATCACCGGCGTGCTTGGAGCGCCTTACTTGCTCTATTTATTAGTCCGTTTGAATCGAAAGGGTGGTTTTTAATGAATCCTGCACACGTGCTGACAGCAAAAAATTTATATGCGGGCTACGATAAAAAGACGGTTTTGCAAGATGTTACCATTACCATTCCAAGCAATAAAATCAGTGTGATTATCGGGGGGAATGGTTGTGGCAAATCCACATTGCTCAAGACGATGGCAAGGTTAATCAAGCCTGCAAGCGGCCAGGTCATGTTGGATGGGAAACCGATTCATCAAATCTCAACGAAACAATTGGCTCGTGTGTTAGGGTATTTGCCTCAATCACCCATTGTTCCTGAAGGGATCACTGTGGTTGATTTGGTAGGCCGGGGAAGATTTCCGCATCATTCGTTTTTAAAAGGCTGGACGAGCAAAGATGATGAAGCGGTCAGCGAAGCGATGGAAATCATGAACATTACGGATTTGGCGGATCGATATATCGATGAGCTGTCAGGCGGCCAAAGACAGCGGGTATGGATCGCAATGGCCCTAGCTCAACAGACGGATATCCTGTTTTTGGATGAACCAACCACCTATCTGGATATCACCTATCAGGTGGAAATATTGGATATGTTGACAGATTTGAACCGGAAACGGGGCACAACCATCGTATTGGTGCTGCATGATATCAATTTATCCGCCCGATATGCGGATCATATTTTTGCCTTCCAGCAAGGAAAGCTGGTGGCGGAAGGAACTCCGTCAGAAGTGATCAATAGCCAATTAATTAAAGATGTTTTTGGACTTGATTGCACAGTGATTCAAGATCCGGTTTCATTATCCCCATCCATTGTGCCAATTGGCAGATATCATAATCATTTGGAAAATTCCCGTTTTGAATGCCGTCTGGAAAAGTGCTGACTTTCCGGCGGCTATTTTGCCGTTTGGCGCAGGAAAATCTAATAAAGGCTTGTACCAAGTCCTTCAAAAGCGCGGCAGGTGAATCAGTCAGCAATCGTAAAAAAACACCATGTTGAAAACTCTTCATTTGATTGTCAGTTATTAGAAACACATTTTCAAAAATGTTATGTTAATAATATAAGTAGCAAATAGATGTAGGAGGTGCCAATGATGGAATTTTTTGAAGCAGTAAAAAATCGCCGGTCCATTCGTGCATTGGAAGATGAAGCGGTTGTACCTGATGAAGAAGTGGTTGAAATTGTCAAATCAGCTTTGAATCATACACCGACTGCATTCAATGGGCAAGAAACCCGTGTAGCCATTTTGTTTGGAAAACATCATAAACAACTTTGGGACGACGCGGAGAAAATTGCCCGCGATAAAAATCCGGTAGATTTTGAACGGACACAACAAAGAATTCAAGGTTTCCGCAATGGTCATGGAACCGTTTTATTCTTCCAAGACCGGGAAGTCATCGAAGGTTTGCAAAATAAAATGCCACATCTCCGTGATGCGCTTGAAGCATGGGCCCATCAAAACCAAGGCATGCTTCAATACGTCATCTGGACGGGATTAGAGGAGGTTGGTTATGCCGCATCCCTTCAACATATAGACATCGATATACGTCCAGAATGGAACATTCCTGAAAATTGGAAGATTATTGCGCAAATGCCTTTCGGTAAACAAGCGCAGCCGGCGATCGAAAAAGAGATTATCCCGGTGGAGAAAAAACTTGTTGTCCTTAAATAAGTTCCCATCCATCAAACGGACTTCGAGGAAAAGTGAAGGATTCTATGGATCAAGAAATGATGATGAGCTTGCGAAATAAGTCAAGGACTTGTTTTGCAAGCTTTTTTAATAATAAGGATAAGGAAACCTCTTTTCTTTCTGTTTTTCAATTTCCTTTGTCAAATATTGAATTTGCCTTTCGAGTTCCTTGATTCTTTCTTCGTACGGGTTTTGGTATGGCGGTTGTGTGGGTTGTTGGGCAGGCTGTGGGGTACGTTGTTGGCGCTGAAGTTGTTCAATCTCCAGGATTGCTGAATAAGTTGAAATCAATGCCCCGATGATTTGAATAATATTGCCGAACACTGCTAATTTTGCAAGACTGATATCGGAAGAGTCATTGCTGGTGCTGTTTTGTGCTGACTGATTTTCTTGTTCAAGTTGAAAAAATGGGTAAAATTCATTGACCATCCTCCAGCTCCCCCGATCCAATTATCTTTTGTATTATATGTTTTTGATAATAAAAAAGTAACTGAATGAAAATTCACGGATGAAGATGGGGAATAGTTCCAATCCTTCTATTGGGGGAAAAAACAAGGTGTCCTGATCCAGAAGTATTGGACACCTTGTTTTATCAATTTAAATGGCCATTCTTCGGCGAATTCCTCATGCACTAATGAGATGTTTTTTAAACGTTCAACAGCTCCTGCTGTTTTTCCGTAAGCTCGATTTCAAAACCCAAGTCTTCCAGCATTTGATAGTCCTGGTTTGATTCTTGTCCTTCCGTTGTCAAATAGTCGCCGACGAAAATGCTGTTTGCCGCGTATAATCCCAACGGCTGCAAAGAACGGAGATTCACTTCTCGCCCGCCGGAAATGCGGATTTCTTTTGTCGGGTTCATGTAGCGGAATAAGGCAAGGACTTTCAGACAATAGCGCGGATTCAGCTCATTTGTCCCTTCCAGTTTCGTGCCCTCGATCGCATGCAAAAAGTTGACCGGAATGGAATCTGCATCAAGCGCCCGCAAAGCCCGGGCGATATCAATCACATCCTGTTTTGTTTCTTTCATGCCGATGATGGCGCCGGAACAAGGGGAAAGGCCGTGCTTTTTCACGATATCAATTGTATTCACCCGGTCTTGGTACGTATGGGTTGTCGTGATGAATGAGTGATGTCTTTCGGATGTATTGATATTGTGGTTGTAACGGTCCACACCCGCTTCTTTCAGCTGCTGTGCTTGTTCTTCTTTTAAGATCCCCAAACAGGCGCATACTTTTAATCCGTATTTTTCTTTGATTTCTTTCACGGCTTCACTGACCACGTTCACATCTTTCCGGGTCGGACCTCGGCCGCTTGCCACGATGCAATAGGTGCCAATTTTATTTTCGAAAGCGATTCTTGCCCCTTCCAAAATTTCCTCTTTTGTGATGAAAGGATATTTTGTGATCGGAGCAGAGGATTTCGAAGATTGGGCACAATAACCGCAATCTTCGGGGCAGTAGCCGCTTTTTGCATTCATGATCATGTTCAGTTTCACTTTTTTCCCGAAGTAGTGTTTCCGGATTGTAAATGCTCCATGCAATAATGGAAGGAGTTCATCATCCTCCGCGTTTAAAATCGCCATCGCTTCTTCATTTGAAAGTTCTTTTCCGTCAATGACTTCTTGGGCTAGAGTTTGCCAATTCATTTTGTTGCCTCCAATACATTGATTAGTCTTTTATTTAAAATGAAGTAAATCCGTCTTGCAAAAAGTCCAGTGACCATCGCCAATACAATGTCAACACCTACCGTGCTTAAAAAGGCGGTTACAAATACGGTTGATGCGCTTGTCGGCATATCAAGCCAGAAATTTAATGCCAAGTAAACGTAAGGGGCACCAATTGCGTAAATCACGAATGTGCCTGCCAAATTCGCCATGACAAATCGTAAACGGGAAGGTTCTTCTCCTCCGCGTTCAATAATGTATCCGATCACAAAAGCGCCTAAAGCAAAACCGGCCAAATATCCGAAAGTGGGCTGCAATACATATGTCAGCCCGCCCCCTTTTGTAAAGACAGGGAGTCCTGCCAAACCTACCAAGATATAAACCAATTGGCTCTGCAAACCTCTTTTGCTTCCTAAAATCGATCCTGCCAAAAATACGATGACAATTTGCAGTGTAAACGGCACAATCGGCAACGGTATCTTGATGAATGCCCCAATTGCTGTAAGCGCCGCAAATATTGCAACGAGTGTAAGGGAATAAATTTGCGAATTTCTCATCGAATTCCCACCTTTCTCTCTTTGAAAAATTCCATGATTTCCTGTTTTGCCGTTTCCACCATCCATTCAATTTCTTCTTCGGAAATGACGTATGGAGGCATGAAATATAAGATGTTGCCAAGGGGTCTGAGCAAAATTCCTTTTTTTAATGCCCTTTTGTATATTTGATAGCCAATACGCTCTTCTTCAGGGAGTGGCGCTTTTGACTTTTTATCGGCAACCAGTTCAATGGCTCCGACAAATCCCGTTTGACGATATTCCCCAACGGTTGGAAGTGAATCAAAGGCTTCATGCGCCAGTTGGTTTAATAATTTTGCTTTGTCCGCAATTTTTTCTAATACCTTCTCTTCTTCAAAGATGGCGAGGACTTCCTTGGCTGCACGCAATGCCAGGGGATTTCCCGTGTAGCTATGGGAATGTAAGAAAGCTTTCATCGTGCCGTAATCGTCATAAAAGGCGTAATAGATTTTGTTTGTCGTCAACACTGCCGAAAGAGGCAAGTAACCGCCAGTAATGCCCTTGGATAAACAGAGGAAATCCGGAGTAATGTCCGCTTGTTCGCACGCAAATAACGTGCCTGTTCTTCCAAAGCCGACCGCGATTTCATCTGCAATGAGATGCACATCGTACTGGTCACACAATGCTCTTAATTTTTTTAAGAAAACAGGGGGATACATGTTCATGCCGCCTGCTATTTGGATTAACGGTTCGATGATGGCGGCGGAAAGGGTGTCCGCATGTTTTTCGAACTGTTCTTCAACAAACAGGGCACAAGGAGCATCACATGTGCCTGGATTTTCATTAAATGGACAGCGGTAACAATTCGGTCCTTCTGCACGGACGACATTCAAAAGAAGGGGTGTAAATACTTTGTTGTACAAGTCGACTGCCCCGACAGATAATGCTCCGAGCGTTTCCCCATGATAGGCATTGGTAAAAGTCAAGAACCGTTGTTTATTCGGTTGGCCGGTTTGGACTCTATATTGAAAACTCATTTTCAATGCAATTTCGATGGCGGCTGAACCGTTATCGGCGAAAAATACTTTTTCCAAGCCATCCGGTGTTTTGTCCACCAGCTTTTTTGCCACGTGGATGGCCGGTTCATGGGTAAAGTTTGCAAAGATGACATGTTCCAATTTTTTTGCCTGATCAGCGATTGCCTTGCTGATGCGCGGATTGGCATGTCCAAACAAGTTGACCCACCAGGAGGAAACCGCATCCAAATAACGGTTTCCTTGCTTATCGTACAGCCAGACTCCTTCGCCCCGCTCAATGACGATAGGAGGGAAAGATTCATAGTCTTTCATTTGGGAGCAAGGATGCCAAATATGTTTTAGATCAAGGTCTTGAAGTTCCAAGTAATTCAACCGTAATCAGCCTTTCAAAAATCGTTTCTCCGTCAAAGCTTTCAATCGTCCGGTTTCCCTCGACAATGACTATTGGCTTGTCAGGAATGAACCGGCGCAAAGTTTGGACGTTATTTTGTTCAATGGGACTATTTTTATATTGGTTGATGACGATGCCAAGCACTTCTATTCCTCTTGTATTTAGAGCATCAAGAGATAATAATGTGTGATTGAGCATGCCAAGTTTTGAGGGTGTCACCAATACAACCGGCAGTTTTGAGCGTTGAATGATATCCAACAAAGTCAATGCAGTATGGGGTTGCAAAGGTACAAACAGCCCTCCAGCCCCTTCGCAAATCACAGCGTCATATTCTTTTGTTAAATGGCTTATTTTATTCAGTATTTGTGCCCCACTGATCCATTCCCCCTCCAGCTCGGCGGCATAATGGGGAGAGGCGGGAACAGGGAAAGAATATGAATTGATTGATTCGGGAGATAAAGGATGCAAACTATAATTTAAGTAAGTAGACGTATCGTAATAGTAGGTTATATCCCCCTTTTTTACCGCTCCCGTTTGTACGGGCTTATAGGGTACAACTTTTAACCCTTTTCTTTGCAAATACCGCATAATCAATGTTGTGATGAAAGTTTTCCCTACATCGGTGTCTGTTCCTGCAACCCAAAAATGGTTCAACTTATCACCTTCTTAGCTGTTGTGGTTTTATGTTAACTTTATTAGTTATTAAGTTAACACATTTTCTTTTTCCAGTAAATATTTTTTTGGAATTTTGTATAAATTAGGTAATTGGTTTTGGAATGGTGAGACTATTTGGAGGATTTATTCAATGAGGGCCGATGTTGGAATTCTTTTAGTATAAAAATCAAATGTGATTTTTGTAGAGTTGTGTTAAAATTCTTTATTATTACAAAATTTGTATATTTTTTTAAGAAATAATGTTGTTCGAAGCTTGAATAGTTGATAGGAGTGTAAAACATGATTGGCACAATCGTTAATACCGTTTGTATTCTGGTGGGCAGCTTGGTAGGCAGCATATTGAAAAAGGGGATTAAAGAGGAATACCAAACGGCATTATTTACCGCAATGGGATTTGCGGCTACAGCATTGGGCGTAAATGCCATTGTTCAAAATATGCCCAATAGTGAATACCCGGTATTATTTATCGTGAGTTTATCGATCGGCGGGTTGGTGGGAACAATCATCGATTTTGACGGGAAATTCAAAAAAGTCGTTGATCGTTTTTCAAAAACGGATTTAAGCAAGGGATTATCTACGGCAATTTTGCTGTTTTGTATTGGCACTTTATCGATATTAGGGCCTGTGGAAAGCGCGCTTCATCAAAATCATACATATTTATTTACCAATGCAACCCTGGATTTGGTGACATCAATGGCATTGGCTGCCACTTACGGCATCGGCATCGCGTTTGCAGCGGTAGTATTGTTTTGCTGGCAGGGGGCTATTTATCTAAGCGCAACCTATATCGCTCCTTTTTTGACAAATGAATTGATGACGGAAGTTTCCATTGTGGGCGGCATATTGATCTTAAGTTCAGGATTGTCGATTTTGGGAATCAAGGACAGCAAGTCGTTGAACATGCTGCCGGCGCTATTTGTACCGGTGCTTTGGTTTCTCATTCTGGCGGTGTTTAAATGAAAGTTGGAGTAAAAAAGAGGAAAGATATGACCAGTTCAGGAGGATCAGGTATGGATGACCGTTTGCAAGAACAAATGCATGAACGAATGAATAGAAAGCCGATGAAGCTTGCGGCCATTTTGGGGGCATTGGGGGCTTTTGCTCCGTTGTCCATAGATATGTATTTACCGGCACTCCCGCATATTGCAAAAGAACTTCATACAAGCCAATCAATTGTGCAGTTGAGTTTAACTTTTTTCTTATTCGGACTTGTATTGGGCCAATTGATGGTGGGCCCGATCAGTGATGCAAAGGGACGGCGGAAACCGTTGTTGTTTGGGCTTTTGGTTTACGCTGTGTGTTCATTGTTGTGTATTTTTGCTCCAACCATTGAACTATTTATTGTTTTGAGATTTTTGCAGGGAGTATCTGGTGCAAGCGGTATTGTGCTGTCCCGCGCCATTTTGAGGGATGTTTTTTCCGGAAAAAAATTGACGAAGGTTTTTGCTATGCTGGCTTTGGTGCAAGGTGCTGCTCCGGTATTGGCTCCGGTGCTTGGGGGCATTATATTGCTTTTCGCTCCTTGGAAAGGGGTATTTCTATTCTTGGCGGTTGTCGGGTTGGTCATGTTCTTCATTGTTCTGTTTTATTTGCCGGAATCATTGGATGTTCGTATGCGGAGCAAGGGAAGCATTAAAGAAACGTTCATCACCTTCAAAAAATTGTTTCTGGACCGCAGCTTTATCGGATATGCATTAGTGATCGCCTTTTTGTTTACCATGATGTTTGCGTATATTTCGGGTTCTTCCTTTGTATTCCAAGAGATGTATGGACTTTCCGCGCAGCTTTATAGTTTGATTTTTGCCGTGAATGGCATTGGCATTGTTCTGTGCAGCCAATTGACCGGGCGGTTAGTGGGGATTGTGAGCGAAAAGAAGTTGTTGGTTACCGGAATCGGACTGTCCTTTGTCGGAACGGCTGTTTTATTGGTGCTGCTTCTATTGAAGGCAAAGATTTATTTCATTTTGCCGCCATTATTTTTGGCGATTGCCAGCATGGGAATGGTCAATACATCCGGACAATCATTGGCTTTGCAAAATCAGGGGAAAGTGGCCGGAAGTGCTTCCGCTTTGCTGGGAGTATTGCAATACGTGATTGCGGGATCCTTTGCGCCTCTGACAGGATTGGGAAATGATCCATCTGTATCGATGGGGATTGTAATGATGATTGGAAGTGTTTTCGCCATTCTTTCTTATCTTTTCCTGATCAGGAAGAATCAAGTGGTAACTGATAAATAGGGAAGTGGCATCCGCAGCAATATGGGGTGATTTGCACTAAATGAGTGGCCAAGTGCACCAAATGGGGAAGTATACGCACTAAATGAGTGGCCAAGTGCACCAAATGGGGAAGTATACGCACTAAATGAGTGGCC
>JGI25330J36431_1000138_pt1 | contig 31956 bp, 29 predicted proteins | sample HigsolmetaAR205D_FD_36431 | JGI IMG/M metagenome (IMG submission 36431) | reverse complement strand
GAGGTCCTTATTTTTTATTGAAAAAATGAAAAACAGCCCATGAAATTTCATTCCAAAATTTCATGGGCTGTTTCCATTTTAGAGGGGGTTTTGTCCCAGCCACTTTTTTGTATTCAGAAATAATTACAAAGAAAAACATCTATTTACAAAAATTAAAAACACTTAAAAATTATTTGAAAATTTTTTCAAAAATAAAGAAGGAATTTTTTTATTTTTGTAGAATTGTATAGCCTTAAAGGCATCCTAGAGGAAGAGAGGAGTGAAAGAATGGAAGTTACTGACGTGAGACTTAGACGTGTGCAAACAGACGGGCGCATGCGTGCAATTGCTTCCATCACACTAGATGACGAGTTTGTGGTTCATGATATTCGAGTGATTGATGGGAATAACGGTTTATTTGTCGCTATGCCAAGCAAAAGAACACCGGATGGGGAATTCCGTGATATTGCACACCCAATCAATTCTAAAACACGCAACAAAATTCAGGATGTTGTGTTGGCCGCATATCACGCTGCCGGTGAAGAAAAAACAGAAGATCAAAGCGAATCCCAATTAGAAGAAGCAAACGCTTAAAACAGTGTCCCAAGAGTAATGCATTTTACTTTTGGGACACTTTCTTTTTTTAAAAGTCTGAAGGCGGTCCCTCTTTTTCATAAACTTTCACAAAAAAAATAATATGAAAACGGAGGCGAAAAAAATATAATAGAGAAGGAGAATAGATGTCTTGTCAGCTGATCATGCCTTGAAAATCGAACAACTTTACTATATAGTCATAAGAGAACATGAGCTGAAATTGGGGGACTTTGCATGACTAACATTTTTGCGATTGTATTGGCTGCTGGCCAAGGAACTCGCATGAAGTCCAAATTATACAAGGTTTTACATCCAGTGTGTGGAAAGCCTATGGTTGAGCATGTCGTTGACAATATATCAACATTAGATGTTAACCGTATTGTAACAATTGTTGGGCATGGTGCAGAAAAAGTGAAAGAACACCTTGGAGACAAATCCGAGTATGTACTTCAATCAGAACAACTTGGAACAGCCCATGCCGTAATGCAGGCTGAATCATTATTAGGCGATTTGGAAGGCGTAACGCTGGTTGTTTGTGGAGATACACCTTTAATTCGTCCGGAAACAATGAAAGCGCTATTTGAACATCACGTATCCCAAAAGGCGAAAGCGACGATTCTTACCGCGATTGCTGACGATCCAACAGGATACGGCCGGGTGATTCGTGATGAACAAGGTCAAGTGGCACAAATTGTAGAGCATAAAGATGCAACTCCTGAACAACGCTTGGAAAAGGAAATCAACACTGGTACTTATTGCTTTGATAATAAAGCATTATTTGAAGCGTTGAAGCTGGTGAATAATAACAATGCACAGGGCGAATATTATTTGCCGGATGTCATTGAAATATTAAAAAACAAAGGTGAAATTGTTTCCGCTTTCGTTTGCGAAGATTTCAATGAAACCCTTGGAGTCAATGATCGAATTGCCCTGTCCCAAGCAGAAGAAATTATGCGTGAACGCATCAATAAAAAACATATGGCGAATGGGGTAACGATTATTAATCCTTCAATGACACATATTAGTATTAATGCTGAAATTGGCCGGGATACAGTCATTTATCCAGGTGTTGTGATTGAAGGAAAAACGGTAATTGGCGAAGATTGCCTCATTGGGCCGAATAGCCAAATTATCAGCAGCAAGATTGGCGATCGTTCGGTTGTGAAACAATCTGTTGTGCAGCAAAGCATTATCGGTGAAGATACTTCTGTCGGTCCATTTGCCCATTTGAGACCGGAAGCCGAATTAGGCGACCATGTGAAAATCGGCAACTTTGTTGAAGTGAAGAAAAGTACGATTGGCGATGAATCAAAAGTATCTCATTTAAGTTATATAGGTGACGCTGAGGTTGGGAAAAATGTTAATATAGGTTGTGGCTCCATTACCGTAAATTACGATGGTAAAAATAAATATAAAACAATCATTGAAGATAATGTGTTTGTTGGATGCAATTCCAATCTGGTAGCTCCTGTCACGTTGAGATCAGGATCATTCATTGCCGCAGGATCCACGATTACAAAAGAAGTGCCGCAAGATTCGTTGGCAATTGCCCGCGCAAGACAAGAAAATAAAATCGACTACGCAAAAAAATTAAGATAATTAGGAGGCCATCATGCCGTATTCATACGCTGACACAAAATTAAAAATATTCTCGTTAAATTCAAATTATCCATTAGCACAAGAAATTGCGGAACTAATGGGTGTGGAATTGGGAAAATGTTCTGTAAAACACTTCAGTGATGGGGAAATTCAAATCAATATTGAAGAAAGTATCCGCGGTTGCGACGTGTTCATCGTCCAATCCACTTCCTATCCGGTGAATGAACACTTAATGGAACTTTTAATTATGATTGATGCTGTAAAACGTGCATCCGCCCGCACAGTGAATGTGGTAATTCCTTATTACGGATATGCACGACAAGATCGCAAAGCAAAAGCGCGGGAACCAATTACTGCGAAATTGGTGGCGAATTTGTTGGAAACAGCCGGCGCAACCCGAGTAATCGTGCTCGATTTGCATGCTCCGCAAATCCAAGGATTCTTTGACATTTTAATCGACCATTTAATGGCGGTACCATTGCTTTCTGAATACTTCAAATCAAAAGGTTTCTCAGAAGATGATGTAGTGATCGTTTCACCAGACCACGGTGGTGTAACGAGAGCCCGCAAAATGGCTGAGCGCTTGAAAGCACCGATTGCCATTATCGATAAACGCCGCCCAAAACCAAACGTGGCAGAAGTGATGAATATTGTTGGTAATGTAGAAGGAAAAATCTGCATTTTGATTGATGACATTATTGATACAGCTGGAACGATCACAATTGGTGCCAATGCATTGATCGAAAGTGGAGCCAAAGAAGTGTATGCATGCTGTACACATCCGGTGCTATCCGGTCCGGCAATTGAGCGCATCCAAAACTCTTCCATTAAAGAATTAGTGGTGACAAATACCATTAAGTTGCCAGAGGAAAAAATGATTCCGAAAATCACTCAATTATCAGTGGCTCCTTTAATGGCGGAAGCGATTTCCCGCATCTATGAAAATAAATCCGTAAGTACATTATTTGATTAAGATTTTAAAATGTAGACAAAATTCGAAATGAATTTTGTCTACATTTTTTTTATTTTGGACAGAATGATGGGGAACACATACTTTTCTTAAAGCTTGTGCGATGAATGGAAACTTTTCAAAAGTGGACTATAATAAAAATTGGGTAGTCCATCATTTTCTAAAGGAGGGGTAAAAATCATGAGCACAGTATTACAAGCGGAAAAACGTAAGACTGGTGTGCGTTCAGAGTTAGCCCAACTTAGAAAAGGAGGAAGAATACCTGCCGTTATCTACGGCTACAATATCGAAAATACTCCGATTTCAGTCGATTATAAAGAAATCGCGAAAGAAGTGCAAAAAAGGGGAAAAACGGGTATTTTCGATTTGGATGTGGAAGGAAAAAGAGTAAAAGCACTGATTCATGAAGTGCAAAGAGATTCGTTAAAAGGAGAAGTTTTGCACATCGATTTTTTTTCCGTCAACATGGATGAAGAAGTGGAAGTGGATGTTCCAATCCATGCAGCCGGTGAATCCATTGGTGTGAAAGAAGGAGGCGTATTGACGCAAATATTAAATACGCTAAGAATCAAAGTGAAGCCGGCTGAGATTCCGGAAAAAATCGACATTGATATTTCTACATTAGGCATTGGAGATACATTGTTTGTAAGTGATATTCGGGAGAGAGTCGATTATAAAATTTTGGAAGGCGATGATGTGACAATCTTTACCGTCACTGCACCGGCAACTGCCCGTGATGCCGGACAAGGCGATGATGATAATCAAGATATCAAAGCGACAGAAGCGCCTCAATCTCAAGCATGAGCCCATTGGGTTGTCTGAGCGGTTTTCAGCTTGGACAACCCTTTTTTATGTTCAATGATCGACGGTTGCGTTCAGGTGCATTTCTTTTAAGTAGGAACTTTCTGATATTATGTGATAAAATAAGCAACGATTAGATATAATAAAAGGAATGGTTTCATGAAACTGATTGTTGGTTTAGGAAATCCGGGAAAACAGTATGAACGGACGCGGCATAATATCGGATTCATGTGCGTGGATGCATTGGCAAATAAATGGAATGCAACTTTAAGTGAAACAAAATTCAACGGCATGTATGCCATTGTCCATCGTCCCGAAGGAAAAGTCATGCTGTTAAAACCTCTCACGTATATGAATTTATCGGGTGAATGCGTCCGTCCGATCATTGATTACTTTGATATAGATATTGATGAAATCGTTGTCATCTATGACGATTTGGATTTGGAAACCGGAAAACTCCGATTGCGGCAAAAGGGGAGTGCCGGCGGGCATAATGGAATGAAGTCGCTGATCCAGCATCTTGGAACGCAGGATTTTAAACGGATTCGTGTTGGGATCAACCGTCCCCCGGCTGGCATGAAAGTGCCCGACTACGTGCTGTCCAAATTTTCGAAGGAAGAAGAACCGGTCATCGAGCAAGCGATTGAGAAAGTGGTTCAAGCTTGTGAAGCATGGCTGTCAAAGAAATTTATCGATGTAATGAACGAATATAATTAAATCGTTTTATTGCTGAATTAATGAAGTGCATAATTGATTATGGAACAGTCTATACTTGGAATATACCCAGCTTTCAAAGGAGGTCCAGTATGACTGTTCGTTACCGTTGTAGATATTGTAATACAGAATTGGGCACTTTACCTTTTAACGAAGAAGAAACAATCCGCAAGATTCATTTATTTGAAGTTGGAGAAATCGAAGAGTTTATTGAGAAAGATGAACTTGGAGTAACGACAATACACTGTATTTGTGAACATTGCGAAGAATCGTTACGTCAGTTTCCTGATTACTACGCTTTAAATAAATGGATTCAATAAATGAAAACACGCTTTGGGCTCTTCAGCCCAAGGCTTTTCCAGTATTTAGAATTTTTAGTAGTGAGCGGCATGTTTTCATTGTTTCATAGAATGGATTACATAAGCGAGCGCCTTGATGAAAGGAGGATCACTTCATGAGAGGAATTACTCAATTATTCTCTCAAGAAAAACATATAAACAAGTTGATCAATGACTTGAAAGAGCAAAAAGAGAAATCCCATTTGATTACGGGATTGACGGGAAGCGCGCGCGCCGTATTGATTAACTCCCTCTTCAGAGAATTAAATCGGCCTTTATATATTATTTCCCCCAATTTATTGCAGGCACAAAAGCTGGTGGATGATTTAACATCCCTTGTGGGAGAGGAAAAAGTGCATTATTATCCGGCGGATGAATTCATTGCCGCGGACATGACAATCGCATCTCCTGAGCTGAGAGCAGGGCGGATATCCACATTGGATCATTTAGCGAGAGAAGAAGCGGCGGTATATGTCATTCCGATTGCCGGAATGAGAAAATATATGACACCTGTGGCACAATGGAAACAAAATCTTTTGGAAGTACATGTCGGACAAGAAATGGATATAGACCACTGGCTTTCGAAGTTGGTAGAGATGGGTTATACACGAAGCCAAATGGTCACAACACCAGGTGAGTTTGCATTGCGTGGAGGAATACTTGATATCTATCCACCATATGCAGAGTCACCATTTCGTATTGAACTTTTTGATACGGAAGTGGATTCCATCCGTGAGTTTTCCGCAGATGATCAACGCTCCATTAAAAAATTGGAGTCATGCCGGATCCTGCCAGCCATAGAGCTCCTGCTCACCATGGAACAGCGCGTCCAACTGGCTGAACGGCTTGAAAAAGCGCTTGCCAAAAGCATTAAAAAGGTCAAAAAACAGGAAGTGCAAGAAGCGTTATATGAAAATATCCAGTACGACATTGAAATGTTGAAACAGGGGAATCTGCCTAACCATGTTACGAAGTATGGATCCTTATTATACGAAAAACCGGCATTTTTAGGAGATTATTTTTCGGAAGACGGCCTGATTCTATTCGATGAACTGGGACGGATCCAAGAGGTTTCCGAAGCTTGGGAGCGGGAAGAGGAAGAGTGGTTCATTTCATTAATTGAAGAAGGAAAAATGGTGCATGACGTCCACCCTTCCTATTCCTTAAAAGAAATCTTGTCCATGTTGGATCTTCCGAAAATTTACTTCAATTTATTTACACGTACTTTCTCCGGCATTCGCTTTGACCAAACAACGAACTTTTCATGTAAACCGATGCAGCAATTCCATGGGCAAATTTCCCTTTTGCAAAATGAAGTTGAGCGTTGGAAGAAAGAAAAGTTCACCGTGTTGATTGTAGCGGATGGGGAACAGCGTTTAGAAAAGATAAAAAATATGTTGGAAGATTACAAGATTGATGTGACGATCGGGCTGCCGAACGGAGAAGGAATTTTCCTGGTGGATGGCCAGCTGACCGCCGGCTTTGAATTTCCTTTGCAACGGATTGCCGTTGTGACGGATGATGAATTATTCAAACAACAAACAAAGCGGAAAAAATCCCGGCCTCAGAAAATGACTAATGCGGAAAGAATTAAAAGTTATACGGAAATCAAACCGGGAGACTATGTGGTCCATGTGCATCACGGAATCGGGAAATATGTGGGCATTCAAACCCTTGAAGTGAACGGCACCCACAAAGACTACCTCCATATCCGCTACCGCGGTGATGACAAATTATTTGTTCCTGTCGATCAAATTGATTTAGTCCAAAAATATGTTTCATCGGAAGGAAAGGAACCAAAACTCCACAAGCTGGGCGGTACGGAATGGAAAAAAGCGAAGGCAAAAGTGTCATCCGCTGTTAAGGATATTGCGGAAGAACTCATTAAACTTTATGCAAAACGGGAAGCGGAAAAAGGATATGCCTTTTCTCCGGATACAGATGAGCAGCGGGAATTCGAAAATGCTTTCCCGTATGAAGAAACGGAAGACCAGCTTCGCACCATTATGGAAGTTAAACGGGATATGGAACGGGAACGGCCAATGGACCGGCTTGTTTGCGGAGATGTGGGATACGGGAAAACGGAAGTGGCCATCCGTGCAGCTTTCAAAGCGATTATGGATGGCAAACAAGTGGCCTTTCTCGTGCCGACGACGATATTGGCACAACAACACTATGAAACCATTAGCGCAAGATTTGAGGATTATGCCATTAATGTCGGTTTACTGAGCCGTTTCCGCACGAGAAAAGAACAGGCGGAAACGATAAAAGGATTGAAAGATGGGACAGTGGATATCGTCATTGGCACACACCGCCTTCTTTCGAAAGATGTGGCCTTCAAAGATTTGGGATTATTGATTGTGGATGAGGAGCAACGTTTTGGCGTGGCTCATAAAGAGAAAATTAAACAGTTGAAAACGAACGTGGATGTGTTGACACTGACAGCGACACCGATTCCAAGAACCCTTCATATGTCGATGGTGGGTGTGAGAGATCTTTCGGTTATTGAAACGCCTCCGCAAAACCGTTTCCCTGTTCAAACATATGTGATGGAATATAGTCCAGCCTTGGTTCGGGAAGCCATCGAGCGGGAAATGGCGCGGGGAGGTCAAACATTTTATCTATATAACCGTGTGGAAGATATGACGAAAAAAGTCGAGGAAATTCAGACGCTCGTGCCGGAAGCCCGGGTGGCATACGCCCATGGCAAGATGACTGAAACGCAACTGGAATCCGTCATTCTCAGCTTTTTAAATGGCGAATTTGATGTACTTGTGACAACGACCATTATTGAAACCGGCGTGGATATGCCGAATGTTAATACGTTAATCGTTCATGATGCTGATAAAATGGGACTTTCCCAGCTTTATCAGCTGCGCGGCCGCGTCGGAAGATCCAACAGGGTCGCATACGCTTATTTCATGTATCAGCGGGATAAAGTATTAACGGAAGTTGCGGAACAACGCCTTCAAGCGATCAAAGAATTTACGGAATTAGGTTCCGGTTTTAAAATTGCCATGCGCGATTTGTCCATTCGTGGTGCAGGCAATCTGCTCGGGGCTCAACAGCACGGCTTCATCGATACGGTGGGATTTGATTTATACTCACAATTATTGGAAGAAGCCATTGTGGAACTGAAAGGCGAAAAACGGGAAGAGAAGGAAGAAGTGGAAATCATCCTTCATGTAGATGCCTACATTCCGGATCAATATATTCCGGATGGCTACCAAAAAATTCAAATGTATAAACGGATCAAAGCGATGGAAAATCCGGAAGATTATCATGAAATCCTCGAAGAATTGCACGACCGGTTCGGCGATTTGCCTCCTGAAACCGAAAGACTGTTGCGCATCGCAAGAATCAAGGCGTGGGCAGGCAAAGCGGGCATTGTTTCCATTAAAGAAAAACAAAAAATCATTTCCATCGTCTTTTCTGAAGAGGGGACTAAAAATGTCGATGGTTCCGTCGTAGTCGCTGAAACAATGAAATTTGAAAAAGCGGTCGGTTTCAGCATGGATGGACCTATTTTGACCGTGACGATTGATGAGAAAAAATGTGGGAAATATAATCCGCTGGACGTATTGGAACAAGTCGCTGAAATAATTTATAAGGCAAGGAAGAATAATGTAGTGGAACAAGAAGCAAAATAATACTGTAAACAATGACCCAAATTTGATTGGGTCATTTTGTTTACCAAAAGTTTTAGATTGATTTTGTTTTTCACTAAATTGTTATATTTTTAAAATTTTTGGGGCATATTAATTTTACAAATTTTTGACGAATTAAAAACATTTCACACAAAATCCTCCCCATGCATTTTTTGCATACTTTGCCTAAAGAGTAAACATACTATCTGTGAAATAAAACGAATTCAGAAAGCGAGGCAGCAAAGATGAAAGCAACAGGAATAGTACGTCGTATCGATGATTTAGGTCGTGTTGTAATCCCGAAAGAAATTCGCAGAACCATGCGAATTCGAGAAGGAGATCCTTTGGAAATCTATACGGATCGCGAAGGAGAAGTTATCCTAAAAAAATATTCCCCGATTAATGATTTAGGCGAGTTTGCAAAAGAATATGTTGAATCCTTGTATGAAACGATAGGGACACCTGCGTTGATCAGCGACCGTGATGAAATGATTGCTGTGGCAGGTTTATCGAAGAAGGATTACACAAATCGTCGCCTGTCAAGTTTTGCAGAGGATTTCATGAAACAACGTTCTGTCGTATTGGAAAAGAATGAAACGACGATTGAATTGGTGCCAGGACAATTTGAACAAGTCAAATCCTATTGTGTTGCACCAATTGTTGCAAACGGTGACACAATTGGGGCGGTATATTTGCTTTCGAAAGTGCACTTTTTAAGCGAAGTAGAACAAAAAGCGGCGGAAACGGCGGCTCACTTCTTAGGAAAGCAAATGGAAAACTAAATCAGTTTGAAAACGTCTCTTTGCATAAGAGGCGTTTTTTCTTTATTTAGGAAGACCGGCTCAATGGCTCAATTGGACGAATGAAAATGGAGGCATAGTAAATGAAGATGATTTGCGGTACTATGTTTTGGGAAATCCGATTTGATGGAAACCCGCGGGAATTTTTCCATTATCGTGGCATAGGAAAGTTCATTTTTTTATTTCAATGACTCTTTGGTATACTTTCTAGTATGTAGAAAGGATAGAGAATATAGGTATGTCGAATTCAATCGGAATGAAAGGATATATGAAAGGAGCATTGCTTCTGACAATATCCGCGATCATTGTAAAAATTATGAGTGCCATTTACCGGGTTCCCTTTCAAAATTTAGTGGGAGATGCGGGATTTTATATTTATCAGCAAGTTTATCCGTTCATATCCTTTTTCGTTGCATGGACATCAGGAGGATTTGCGGTTGCCATTTCGAAAATGTTGGCGGATGCGGAACTTTGTCCGGATGCTTCTTTGAAAAAAGGCCTGATTTCTCGGACGGTATTTTTATACTTGGCCGGATTATCCCTCGTTTTTTTCTCCGTTTTATTTTTTGGCGCAGAGTTGTTGGCGGAGTGGATGGGGGATGAACAGCTGTCGCCCTTATTGAGAACGGGTTCCTTTGTCACGTTGTTTATGCCATTTTTGGCGATTATGAAGGGCTCTTTTCAATCCCGTGGCGAAATGTCGCCCGTTGCCAAAGCACAGGTATTCGAACAATTCATCCGGGTAACGATTATTTTGGCAGGCGCTTTTTTTGTGATGGCGACTTCCCGCTCCCTTTATTCAGCCGGGCATATGGCTGTGCTGGGAACGGTCATTGGGGAAGTGGCAGGGGTGTTGTTGTTGGTTTATTTTTCCGGAAAATCCTTTTCCACCGTTCCCTTTAAAAACATAGGAAAGCATCATAGTGAAAAGAAGTGGCCCATCATTAAAGAAGTGACACTATTGAGTATCAGCATCAGCATGAGCAGTCTATTGCTTTTGTGTTTCCAACTGATCGATTCCTTCACGGTTTATTCATTGATGGTGGAAAACGGCATCGAATCCCAGTTGGCGAAAGAAATGAAAGGGATTTATGACCGTGGTCAATCTCTTGTTCAATTGGGGATTGTCATCGCTTCCTCATTATCCATTGCCATTGTTCCGCTGGTGGCGGTCCAGTCCAAAAAGAAAACGGGAAGAGGAGCAAAGCCTTTTATCCAATTGACTTACAGGACTGCCCTCCTTTTTGGAGTGGCCTCTTCTCTCGGACTGGTGATCGTCATGCCGTACGTCAATAAAATGCTATTTGAAACGAATGCATTGCAAATGGTTTTGACCATTTATGTTTTACAAATCATACCGTTGTCAATCATTTTGACATTTACAGCCATCTTGCAGGGGATGGGGAAACTGAAAGTGCCGTTTTTAATTTTAACAGGGGCCATTCTTTTCAAAGGGATTGGAAATATGACCCTTGTCCCGTTATGGAATGTGCTGGGCTCTGCAGTTTCAAGCGGTGTCGTGTTATTGTTCGCTTCAATATTATTTATTGGATACTTAAAAAAATTGACATCCGTCCAATTTGCTCCTCTGCGTTTTTACATAAAATTGGCCGGTGCCGGCATAGCGATGGCATTGGCTGTGCTTTTGCTGAATGAATGTCTGCAAATGAAGAGCGGTATGTTTTCCAGCGGCAGAATGGAAGCGGTCGTTTTCGGCTCTGTATTAATTGTGACAGGGGCGTTCGTATTTTTGACCTTTGTGGCAAAATCCCGGATGCTTTCCGAAAAAGAATGGTTTTTGATTCCATTTGGCCGCCGAATGGCCGCTTATCAGCTTTGGTTAAATAAAAGAAAGTAGGTGGATGTATGCATATCACAATCGCCGGTTTAGGCGCATCAGATTACGAGCAACTGCCGATGGGCGTTTATAAAAAATTGAAGGAAGCAAAAAAAGTGTATGTTCGCACAATGGATCACCCGGTTCTCCATGAACTGCAAGAGGAAGGATTGCAATTTAAAAGCTTTGATGAAGTTTATGAAAAACATGATTCCTTCCAACCGGTTTATGAGGAGATTGCCGAACGGTTAATCGAAGCGGCGAAGGAAGAGCCGGTTGTATATGCGGTACCCGGGCATCCATTGGTGGCAGAACAAACGGTGCAATTGTTGATTGAGGCTGAAAGACAGGGCAAAGTGCAAATCTCCTTTGCCGGTGGCCAAAGCTTTTTGGATCCCATATTTACCGCATTAAAAATTGACCCGATTGAAGGGTTTCAATTGTTGGATGGCACAAGCTTTTCCATTCATGATGTCAATATGCGTTCCCATGTGCTGATTGCCCAGGTATATGACCAATTCAGCGCATCGGAAGTGAAGTTAACGTTAATGGAAAAATACCGGGATGATTATCCGGTGACGATTGTTACAGCGGCAGGTTCAATACAGGAACAGCTTAAAACGGTTCCTCTTTATGAGCTGGATCAGGCGGTGGAAATCAACAATTTGACGACCATTTATGTCCCACCGGTAAAAAGCGATCTTGATGCATTAAAAGATTGGAGAACGTTCAGAAGCATCATCGCAACACTTCGGGGGCCTAATGGTTGCCCGTGGGACCGGAAACAAACCCACGAAAGTTTGAAAAAATATTTGATCGAAGAGGTACATGAATTTTTGGCGGCGGTTGATGAAAAAGACGACTTTGGCATGGTGGAAGAATTGGGCGACATTTTGTTGCAGGTTTTCCTGCATGCCCAAATCGGGGAGGATGAAGGTTATTTCAATTTGGAAGAAGTGTTGGAGAGCATTTCCGAAAAAATGATCCGACGTCATCCCCATGTATTCGGCGACATCACTGTAAAAAATGCCGATGAAGTCGTAACGAATTGGGAGGAAATAAAAAAACAGGAAAAGGGAGAACAAAAAGGATCGCTGCTCAAAGGGGAATATCGGCCAAGCTCATCTTTGCAAACATCGTATAATTATCAGAAGAAGGCGGCATCTGTCGGCTTCGACTGGCCTGATGCGGGCGGAGCCATCAAGAAATTTGAAGAGGAATGGCAGGAATTTTGCCAAGAATTAGAGAAAGGTACAAGTGAAACCATGTTGGATGAATTCGGGGACGTGTTATTTACGCTGGTCAACATTGCACGCTTTTATAAAATTTCCCCGGAGGAAGCGATGGTGCATGCCAACGAAAAATTCGCCAGAAGATTTCAATTTGTTGAAGAACAGGTAAGAAAAAGCGGTCAAACTTTTGACGATTTTACATTGGAACAATTGGATGAATTTTGGAATGAAGCAAAACGATTAGAGAAGGAGTAGGCTATGCGATTAGACAAATTTTTAAAAGTATCTCGACTCATTAAACGCCGTACGTTGGCAAAAGAAGTGGCGGAACAAGGCCGAATCACCATTAATGGCAAGGTTGCCAAAGCCTCTTCCAACGTCAATGCCGGTGACGAGCTGACGATCCGCTTTGGGCAGAAAATCGTCACGGTCCGTGTGGAAGAAATCAAAGAAAACGTCCGAAAAGAAGATGCTAATAAAATGTTCACGATATTGAAAGAAGAAAAACTAGATAAAATTGAACCGGAATTTATCGATGATGAAGAATAGAAAAATAGAAGCCCGAAATATTTTTTTATAGCATGACAACCATTTTTGTTGTCATGCTTTTTTTATTTCCCGCATAAAGTGAACAGAACAAACCATTAGAAGGAGGAACGATAATGACACAAATCCATCAAGAAAACAATTACACTATAACTTCTGGTGATCATCTTGTGACTGTGAGAAATAGAAAAAGAATGGACATGACATCAGTAAAGGAAATTGAGAGATTCGATCAGGAGGAATTTTACGTAAGAACTTCCCAAGGGCATTTGCTCATTCGGGGAGAGGAATTGCGCATTGTTCATTTAGATGTGGACAAGGGATTATTGACGTTAGAAGGCAATGTCAAAGCCCTCCAATACGATGATGATGAAAATGGGTTGACTAAAGGCTTCCTCCATAAATTGTTTGGATGACAGTTAACGAGCAATTTTTCAGCATCGTAATAATGACGGCAAGCGGGATTTTCATTGGCGCGGTGATTGATGCAACAAGAATTTTCACCAGCGCCATCTCACCCAAGTCATTATTGCGAAAGTTTTCGTGGATCCTCGAAATTGTTATATGGGCACTGTTAGGTGTGGCAAGTTTTTATATCATATTTTTAATAAAGGGTGGAGAGTGGCGTTTAGTAGACCCATTATCACAAATTTTAGGCATTTTCCTTTATGAATCTTTCTTACAGCCATTTTTCCGTTTCCTTGGCCGGGTATTTATCGTACTGGTCATCAGGCCGATCGTTGCCATCATCACAATGACAATAAAATTGGTACGGGGAATCATCAGGATGTTGACCCGCATAATTGCTGTACTGTTTAGACCTTTCTATAAACTTTTTATCAAGATAAAAAGGCCCTTTTATAGAAAAATTGCAAACTTTAAACGGGCAATCTTTAAAAAGCATTAATGATTAAGTTATAATGACGATACAATAAATAAACAGGAGGTGACGGATGTGAATAAGAGATACGGGAACAAAAATATCCGAAAAATCGAAAATGACTATGTTCGTACAGCGGATCGCCAAATGGAAAAATTGACGAAGAGAAAAATTGGGCTACGCAGAAGGTTAACAACGTTCTTCATTATCGCATCCGTCGTCATTGTCAGTTTAATTAGCACGCTGTATAACCAAAACCAAAGATTATCGGAAAAAGAAGCGGAAAAAGAAAAAATGTTGGCGGAACTCCAGGAAATGAAAGAAGAACAAGAACGGCTGAAGTTGCAAATAAAGAAACTTGAAGATGATGAGTATATAGCAAAATTGGCAAGGAAAGAATACTTCTTGTCTGATGATGGGGAAATCATTTTTAACATCCCTAAAGATGAGCGGGACAAAGACAAAGATAAAGAAGAAGATCATAATGACGAATAATTTTCTCGGCGGGTTAAAATATTATTGCACTAAAAAGAAAATTTTGTAAATAAAGCAGAATTAAAATTAAAAAAATTGCTGTTGAAAAAGAGTTGTCTTGTTGACACTCTTTTTTTGTCGGCTATAATAAAAGAGAGCATTTACAATTTTTAGGCTCATTTTTTATCATAATTATATTACAGGCTTTGTTTTAGCCGTTAAATTTTTAAGGAGGAGCATTTTTTTTATGTCAATTGAAGTAGGCAGCAAATTACAAGGTAAGGTCACAGGAATTACAAATTTTGGAGCGTTTGTTGAGCTGCCAGATGGTAAAACGGGCCTTGTCCACATTAGTGAAGTAGCTGATAACTACGTGAAAGACATTAACGATCATCTTAAAGTTGGAGACATCGTTGAAGTGAAAGTGTTAAACGTTGAAGAGGATGGAAAAATTGGCCTATCCATCAGAAAGGCTAAAGCACAATCAGAAAGACCTGAACGTCCTCAGAGACCACGTCGTGAAAACCGTTCAAATGAACGCAATGAACGTCAATCAAAAGAAAGTTTTGAACAGAAAATAGCAAAATTTTTGAAAGATAGTGATGAGCGTCTTGCTTCCTTAAGACGTGCAACTGAGTCCAAACGAGGTGGACGTGGCGCAAGAAGAGGGTAGTTTGCTGTCTATTAGATAATAGTGATAAAGAAGATTCGCATGTTTTTACATGTTTGAACGATAAATTTGTCAAAATCCAAATGATATCATCGGTTATTTGCAAAAAAAGAGTCGACTATGTTCCGTCAATAGTCGACTTTATTTTATTTTTTCGGTCCCCATTTTACGGAATGTAACCGGACAAGTGTTTTGTCAATGCAATGGCTATAATCGCTGCAAGTTTTCATCCGGTGAAGGTAATCCATATTCAAAAAGATATATTATCAAAGTTTTATTTTCTCCGTACTTTTTATAATGCCCTTATATCCCTTACTTTTCCTCTCCATTCTTTCTTGAAAACCCCTATTGTAATCAAATAAGCAAACTTCAAAGCGGCTGAACTTGCGGAAGCGAGTATTTTGTTAAGTTATTAAGTAATTCGTCGAACAATTTTTTTTAACTGGAACAGTACTAGACAAATTTTACATTCCCAATTTTTTATAATAGAGCGCAACGATATCTCTAAGGGGGATGGAAAATATGTCAAATATACAAATGCTGAATCAAAAATCAACATGGCAAGATCGGATCAGCCGTTATTCTATTAAAAAGATGAGCGTCATTCTCCATTTATTCTTTTTGTTCTTGGCATTCTTTCTATCGAGAGCGGTTATGTTTGAAGCGGCTGTCCCTTTCCTGTTGCCGTTATGGGCGGTTGTAAGACAAAGATATGAAAATGAGAAGTGGGCTGTGTTTGTTGGCGGGCTGGCAGGTGCGGTGAGTTTAAGTTTGGGACAAGGGTTCATATTGTTAATTCAGCTATTCATTTATGAATTGTTGATGCGTTTCCGGTATTGGAAGCCACCGACGGCGATTGCCGTAGCCCTTGCCATCTTTTTTGGTCAATTTATGTGGCAGGGAATGGTGCATATGGGCATCCCTCCTTTTATGGTTCAATTGTACGTTTATTATGAAATGATCTTGGCATTCTTTATGACCATCTTTGTGAAGCTGTTTTTTGTTGAGCCATACCGTTTTTGGACTGCTTCATGGAGTTATGAGCGCATCGGAGCGGGATTGGTCATTTTGGCGGTTGTTTTGACCGGGATGCATGCATTTACAATCTCCTATTTTTCGCTTTTTACATTTGTATTGCATTTATCCATTTGCATTGCCGCCATCACTGGAGGAGTGACCGTTGCTTCAAGTGTATCCACCATTATTGGGGCATTGGTGGGGATTTCCGAGCTTTCATTTACAGGGATGATTGCCGTTTATGCGTTGACGGGTGTTTCGAGCGGGCTGTTTAAAGGGATTGGAAGGGCAGGCGTTGTGTTGGGAAGCCTTCTGCCGAGCATTTTTTTCTTTTTTTACGATTCAACGTTGCCGCTTGATAGCGTATATTTTGTGTCGGTATTCATTGCGGGTGTGGTCTTTTTACTATTGCCCCAGAAGATGTTGGACTTTTTGGAGAATATCATCCATCCTAAACGGGATGAAGTGTTGCTGAAACGGCAGGAATGGTTGACAGAACATACGACGGAAAAACTGGAAATGTTCCAGCGTTTTGTCCTGTTCATGAAAGAGTTGGTTTTCGACCACTTCACCTCAACGGAAAATGTGAGCGGAATCCGGAAAATTGAACCTTGCGCCACTTGCATGAGCTGTTTCCGATACGAACGGTGCTGGGGAGAAAAAAATATCGGAATGGATGAAAATATTCGCAGATGGTTCATGGCAAAATCGGGATTGAATGAAGCCGAGCAAATCCGTGCGGAAGAACAAATTAGAGCGAGATGTGTAAAATCGTCAAAATTGTTGGAAGAACTTGATTATCAGTTGTATAACGATAAAATGAATGGGCAATTCTATCATGGGAAAAAAATGATTGCCTTGCAGTTAAGGGATTTAAGCAATCATCTAAATAAATTGATGGAAGATATGAAAAACGAGACACTATCTTTTAAAACGGTCGAGGAAGAATTAAGCCAGGAGTTTAAAAGGGCAAATATTGATTGTTTCCAAATTGACGTTTTAAATAACACATTGGGCGAACGGGTGATTGTCTGCTCCTTTGTGAACACCCAAAATAAAGATGATCTGTATTTATTGTGTGAACGGGTGATTCTTCCGGTGCTTTATGAAGTATTTTCCGAACCGTTCCAAGTGGATCGGATTTCAAATCATAAGACACCATTTGCTCACTTCCAAGTGAGATTTCGCTCTGCCGTTCGCTACAAAATTCAGTATGATATATATAGCAAAGCAAAAAATTCGAATATCGTTTCCGGAGATTCTCATGCCATCTTCCACATCCATCCGGGGCTGGTGGCTGTGATGTTATCGGATGGCATGGGGCAAAGCCGTGAAGCTAAACGGGAAAGCAGACGATTAGTAAGGTTGATGAGGGAATGTTTGAGCTATAATATGAATCCGGAGACAGCGATGCATACGCTTCATTACGTGTTGAGCTTGAACCGTGAAGTGGATATGTATGCAACGATCGATTTTGCACTGGTGGATTTGCAAAAGGGAGAATTATGGTCTTGGAAAGCGGGCAGCATGTCCACATATATTTTGAGGGGAGAGCGGCTGATCAAAGTGGAAGGTTCATCGGCACCGGTCGGCTTCATGCCTGTCTTTTCCATAGAGACGGAAAAGGTGAATTTGCTTGCGGATGATTATGTTGTAATGGTCTCTGACGGCCTGTTCTCCAGCAAATACGATTGGGATGAACAAGAACAGTATTTTGTAACATTATTAAAATCAAAAATCCGTTTGGGCATGCCAATAGAAGCGCTTCTTTACGATGTGATGGACAGTTATCGGAGCGAATACGAAGTGGAAGACGACTGTACGGTAATTATATTCAACGTTTCCCACGTGGCGCCAAAATGGGCTGTATTTAGTCCGGTCAGTTAATAAAAATCAATTGGGGTGAGAAGATGGCGACTTTTGAAAAGAAAGTGGAAAAATATATCGAGGAGCAGCAATTGGTCGAAGCGGGGGACCGTCTTCTCATCGCGTGTTCCGGCGGCATCGATTCCATGGGGTTGCTTCATTTTTTCATTCATTTCCAAAAACATTGGAAAGTGGAATTGTATGTGGCCCATGTGGACCATATGCTAAGAGGAGAAGTCTCCTACGAAGATCGGCAATTTGTGGAGCAGTTTTGCAAAGATCGGAATATTCCTGTTTTCAGCACGAGCATACCTATTCCGGAATTGTTGGCGAAAGAGGGAGGGAACTCCCAAGCCGTTTGCCGCAGAGAGCGCTACGCTTTTTTTGCGGAAATCATGAAACAACATCAAATCAATAAATTAGTAACTGCCCATCATGCGGATGACCAGTTGGAAACGATGCTGATGTCATTAACGAGGGCCGGAAGCGTCAACGGGTTCAAAGGGATTTCTTCAAAACGGCCATTTACGGTCGGCACGGTCATCCGTCCTTTTTTAAAAGTGACAAAAGAGGAAATCGGAAAATATTTGATGGAGAAAGGCGGGACTTTTCGGGAAGATGCGAGCAATTTGAAAGATGATTATACCCGTAATCGGTTCCGCCACCATATTATTCCATTAATGAAAAAGGAGAATCATCAGGTTGCCATTCATGCGGCTGAACTCGCCCAGAATCTGCAGCAAGATGACGAGTATTTGAATGAACTTGCCAAAAGCCGCTTCTCTTCTGTTGTTGAAAACATCGGGGAGCGCTTTGTATTACATATTGATCGGCTTCAAAAAGAGCCACTTGCTTTACAAAGAAGAATCATTTTAATACTATTAAACTATCTTTATCATCATTCAGACGCCAAAAATTTTGCTATTTCCCGCGAAATTCTGGAATTGTGTAAGTCACAGGAAGGGAACGCAACGATTCATTTGCCGGATCAATATGTTGCAAACCGAAGTTATGGAATCATTACATTCTTTCAACGAAAGACATCTGAAGGAGAACAATATCCTTGTTCAATAGAAATGGGAGAGTGGAATGTTTTCAACGGTTTTCGTGTATACATAGGAAAACTCCCGGAAGACGCCGGCATTCAACAAAATGAAGCGGTAGTTTATTATTGCAATTCCAACACCATTACCTTTCCCCTCAAAGTGCGGATCCGGAAAGAAGGGGATCGAATTCAGTTAAAAGGAATGTTTGAACCAAAACGTATATCCCGCCTCTTTATAGATGAAAAAATCCCTTTAATTGAAAGAGATACTTGGCCTATTCTTGTCGATTCAAATGATGAAATCCTAGCGGTATTGGGTGTTCGGGTAAACCATCGCTTTTCAAAAAAGAAAAGGGCTGATGATGATATGGTAATGATCGTAGAAAAAAAAGATCCTTATAATAAATAAGGTTTATTTTAAATATTTTTTAAAAATGGCTATAATTCTTCTTAAGAGCAATTAACACGAAATTTTCATCCGTGTTGGTGAGCTATTTTTATCACAGTTTTGAAATTGTTATTCATGCTAGGAGGAACACTATGATTCAAAATGATATCGAAAAAATATTAATTACGGAAGAACAAATCCAAGAACGGATCAAAGAGATAGGCGTCCAATTAACCGAAGAATATAAAGATAAATTTCCGTTGGCCATTGGTGTACTAAAAGGCGCGGTTCCTTTTATGACGGATTTGATGAAACGTTTCGGTTCATACATTGAAATAGATTTTATGGATGTTTCAAGCTATGGTAATGCAACGGTGTCTTCGGGAGAGGTAAAAATATTAAAAGATTTGAATACGAGCGTTGAAGGCCGGGATGTCATCATTATCGAGGATATCATCGATAGCGGATTAACATTGAGTTATTTAGTGGACTTATTTAAATACCGCAAAGCCAAATCCATCAAAATCGTGACATTGTTGGATAAACCATCCGGCCGGAAAGTGGATTTAAAAGCGGATATTGTAGGATTCGAAGTTCCGGATGGATTCGTTGTGGGGTATGGTTTGGATTATGCGGAAAAATACCGCAACCTGCCTTACATTGGTATATTGAAAAGCGAAGTATATTCGTTTTGATTTTTATTAATTTTATAAAAAAATTGACAAAAAACCAAAAATGCTACATTATCAGTGCTTTTCATTGTATGATGAAATAATGGTATGTTAAGATTTTATTTATAGTTTTTGTGTCAAGTTGTGAGGAGGCTGGGGATGAATCGAATATTTCGATACACCATACTTTATTTATTGATTTTTCTTGTGGTAATAGGAATTTTTGGCACCTTTAATGGGGGTGCGAATCCTTCAAAAGAGTTAACTTATGGTGAATTCATTAACGCTTTGGAGAATGGAAAAGTAAAATCTTTAAGCATTCAGCCGGATGCGGGTGTTTTTGTTGTAGAAGGTCAGTTGAAAGGTGACGAAGATCAAACGTTCACCGTAAACCTTCCTCAAAATAACCCAGCGCTGATGGAAAAAATAGACAAAGTTGTGGACGAAGCCGTTCAGAACAACCCGGATATTGTTTTTTTGCCAGCCCCTGAAACAAGTGGATGGGTGCAATTCTTTACCGGAATTATCCCATTCATCATCATTATCATTTTATTCTTCTTCCTCTTGAGCCAAACTCAAGGCGGAGGCAATAAAGTGATGAACTTCGGCAAAAGCAAAGCGAAACTGTATGATTCGGACAAGAAAAAAGTTCGCTTTGAAGATGTGGCGGGGGCAGATGAAGAAAAGGCCGAATTGGTCGAAGTAGTGGAGTTTTTGAAGGATCATCGCAAGTTTACGGAAATGGGGGCACGCATTCCAAAAGGGATTTTGTTGGTGGGGCCTCCAGGTACAGGTAAAACATTGCTTGCCCGGGCTGTTGCCGGAGAAGCGGGCGTTCCGTTCTTCTCCATTTCCGGTTCCGACTTTGTGGAAATGTTTGTTGGGGTCGGTGCATCCCGCGTTCGCGACTTGTTTGAAAATGCGAAGAAAAATGCGCCATGTATCATCTTCATTGACGAGATCGATGCGGTAGGACGCCAACGCGGAGCAGGTCTTGGCGGCGGCCACGACGAGCGTGAACAAACATTGAACCAATTGCTTGTGGAAATGGACGGTTTCAGCGCGAATGAAGGTATTATCATTATCGCGGCAACTAACCGGCCAGATATTTTAGATAAAGCCTTATTGCGTCCTGGCCGTTTTGACCGTCAAATTACGGTAGGTTATCCGGACGTAAAAGGCCGGGAAGCGATTTTGAAAGTCCATGCACGCAACAAACCGTTGGCGGAAGAAGTGGATTTAAAAGCGGTTGCCCAAAGAACGCCTGGATTTTCCGGTGCGGATTTGGAAAACTTATTGAATGAAGCAGCCTTAGTCGCAACACGTAAAGGAAAACGAAAAATTTATATGGATGATATCGATGAAGCAAGTGACCGTGTAATTGCCGGTCCAGCCAAAACAAGCCGTGCCTATACGCCGAAAGAGAAAAAACTTGTTGCCTATCATGAAGCGGGTCACGTTGTGATCGGTTTAACGCTCGATTCTGCTGAAAAAGTCCATAAAGTAACCATTGTTCCGCGTGGCCAAGCGGGCGGTTACGCAATCATGCTTCCGAAAGAAGAGCGTTTCTTCCAAACAAAAGAAGAATTGTTGGACCGCATTACGGGATTGCTTGGCGGTCGTGCAGCAGAGGATATTGTATTGGGAGAAGTATCCACAGGAGCCCATAACGACTTCCAGAAGGTGACGGATATTGCCCGCCGGATGGTGACGGAATTTGGGATGAGCGAAAAATTGGGTCAATTGCAATTCGGCTCTTCCCAAGGCGGAAATGTATTCTTGGGCCGTGACTTCAATACGGATCAAAACTATTCTGAGGCCATTGCCTACGAAATAGATAAAGAAATGCAAAAAATTGTAAACGAGCAATATGAACGGGCGAAACAAATTCTGACGGAAAAACGCGACCTATTGGATAAAATTGCTCAAGCGTTGATGGAACACGAAACATTGAATGCGGAACAAATCGAATATTTGAGAGATCATGGCACTTTGCCAGAGAAATCCGATGAGGAAGAAACGATTAAGATTACAACGGTTGAGCCGAAGAAAGAGAATGCGGCTTCCGGTTCCGCACAAGCAAGCATCGAAAAATCCGGATCTGCCCAAATTCATCAAGAGGTGGCCGGCGAAGAAAAAGCTCCTACAACGGATGATTTGCCAAAAGAAAATTCTCCGGATCCGAATGGATTCCATGAAGGGAAAAAAGAATAACCGTTGCTTTCAGTAGTATCAGAAAATTTTCTGATGCTACTTTTTTGTTTCGAAGTTTAATCCTTTTGAGGAAAACAAATGCAATATGGTATGATTTCATCAAACGAAAAATGGAAGTGGTTTTCATGATCTTAGCCATCGATGTGGGAAATTCAAAAATATCTTTGGGCGTTTATAAAAATGATCAATTGATTCATCATTGGAAAATGGAAACGGAGAAAAATAAGACGGCCGATGAATATGCGATGCATTTATATGCTTTCTTTAACTATGAAGGGCTTTCCTTCAACGATATTCGCGGAATCATTATTTCCTCCGTTGTTCCACCCATCATGCACATTTTGGAAGAAATGTGCCAAAAATATTTTCACGTTAAACCGCTTGTCGTTGGCCCAGGGGTTAAAACAGGATTAAATATCAAATGCGACAATCCGCGGGAAGTGGGTACAGATCGCATTGTCAACGCAGTGGCAGCCGTTCATGAATATGGAACGAAGCCGCTTATTGTGGTGGATTTTGGAACAGCCATCACCTTTAGTTATATTAATGAAAAAGGGCATTATATGGGTGGTGCCATAGCGCCCGGAGTCACAATCTCTTTGGATGCGTTATTTACAAAGGCATCGAAATTGCCCCGTGTGGAACTTGCAAAACCTGTGGATGTGATCGAGAAAAATACGATCGCTTCCATTCAATCAGGCATTTTCTATGGTTTCCTTGGGCTTGTTGAAGGAATCGTCAATCGAATGAAAGAACATAGCGACAACGACCCGCTCGTCATTGCCACCGGAGGACTTGCGGAATTCTTTTCAAACGAAACGCCGGTGATTGATATAGTGGACAAATTTCTAACATTAAAAGGTTTATATATCATCTACAAAAGAAATCAATAATAGAAGAGAGGACAATTTGCATGCAAGATTATTTAGTAAAAGCGTTAGGATTTGATGGGAAGATTCGCGCCTATGCGGCTGTTTCAACCAATACCGTTGGGGAGGCGCAAAGAAGACATGATACTTGGCCAACCGCAACGGCCGCTTTGGGACGGGCATTGACGGCAGGCGCCATGATGGGATCCATGATGAATGAGGATGATAAAATCACCATTAAAATTGAAGGCGGCGGTCCAATAGGAATCATTTTAATTGACGCCAATGGAAAAGGGGAAGTAAGGGGATATGTAACGAATCCTCATGTGCATTTTCCATTGAACGAAGCGGGCAAATTGGATGTGCGCCGTGCAGTTGGAACACAAGGCAATATTACCATTGTGAAGGATTTGGGGTTAAGAGAGATGTTTTCCGGGCAAACTCCGATTGTTTCCGGGGAAATTGCGGAGGACTTCACTTACTATTATGCGGCATCGGAGCAAATTCCTTCGTCAGTAGGGTTAGGTGTACTTGTGAATACCGACAATTCCGTACTGGCTTCCGGGGGATTCATTATTCAAGTGTTGCCAGGATGCGATGAAGAAACGATTGAGACGATTGAAAATCACTTAAAAACCGTCGAACCGATTTCCAAAATGATCGAGAAGGGTTATACACCGGAACAAATTTTGGAAGCAGTTCTAGGTGAAGGAAATGTAAAAATTCTGGAAACAATGCCAATTTGTTTTAAATGTGAGTGTTCAAAGGAACGTTTTGGAGCGGCGATCATGTCATTAGGTGTGCAGGAAATACAAGAAATGATTGATGAAGATGGCGGAGCGGAAGCGCAATGCCACTTCTGTTTAGAAAAATATCAATATAGCCAAGAGGATTTGGAAGGTTTTATCCGTGAAATACAGTCAAAGAATGAATCAAAATAATATGCAAAAAGTGCCGATGTCAAAACGTCGTTTAAAAACAAAACCGGTGTTGACTTTACTTGTTATTTTGTTTGCAGGAAATATCTTTTGGTTTGTCCTTTGGTTATTTGCGCTTGGAGATGATGGCGACAATGGCGACAATGAAACCGTTGTCGCCAGCGTCGATGGCGAAAAAATTACACGGCAGCAATGGATGGCTGAAATGGAACGCTATTACGGAAAAGAAACCTTGCAGCGCATGGTGAACGACAAAGTCATGAAGAAGGCTGCGAAAGAATACAACATTGACGTAACTGATGAGGAAATCGATCTGGAATTGTCTTTAATGATTTCATCAAGCGAGATGGATTCGTCAATGCGGCAATTGGGGGAAGATGAACTGAAAAAACAAATTAGATCCCAATTGATCTTGGAAAAAGTATTAACGAAAGATGTCATTATCGATGAAGAAGAAATGGAGAATTATTATAAAGAAAATGCATCGTTATATAATATCCCAGCGACGTACCGCGCAAAATTGATTGTGGTGAATACAAAGGATGATGCAGAAAAAGTATTGAAGGAACTTGATGAAGGCTCAAACTTTTCCGTATTGGCCAGAGAGCGCTCTGTTGAACAAGTGTCAGCAAGTCTGGGCGGGGATATCGGTTATATCACAAAAAACTCAAATGTGGATCCTGCCATTGTGAAAGCGCTTCAACAACTTGAGAAAAGCGAAATCAGCGAACCAGTCTTATTAAGAGATGGGCGGTATGGAATTGTTCAAGTAGATGAAAAGATCGAAGGGAAATCCTTCAAATACAAAGAGGTAAAAGAGCATATTAAAAGAGTTTTGGCGATGGAACAATTGCCATCGACCATTTCCACAGAAATGTTTTGGAAAGAGTTTAATGTAACTTGGTTCTATGGGGAAGAATGAATAATAAAACTTTAATAAATTTTTACAAAATTTCACTGGCATTTTCATTGACAAAAAACAATAATTGTTGTTAATATTAAAACATGAAAACCTATAAACATAGTCGGTATTTGAAAGGGGAACCCGTGATGAGCAAATTATATAATTCTATTACTGAATTAGTAGGTCGTACACCAATCGTAAAATTAAATCATCAAACAACTGAAGATGAAGGAACAGTTTGGGTGAAATTGGAATATTTCAACCCAGGAAGTTCAGTTAAAGACCGTATTGCTTTAGCGATGATTGAAGCGGCTGAAAAAGACGGCCGATTAAAACCAGGCGGCACAATTATCGAACCAACTTCAGGAAACACTGGTATCGGGCTTGCAATGATCGCTGCCGCAAAAGGTTACCGCGCAATTTTAGTAATGCCTGAAACAATGAGTATCGAACGCCGTAAATTGCTTCGCGCTTATGGTGCTGAATTGGTATTAACACCTGGTCCTGAAGGTATGAAAGGTGCCATTGCAAAAGCAACAGCTCTTGCAGAAGAAAATGGTTATTTCATGCCACAACAATTTGAAAACCCTGCAAACGCAGAAATCCACCGTTTAACTACGGGTCCTGAAATTGTGGAAGCATTTGAAAATTCAGGAGTACAATTGGATGCCTTTGTTGCTGGGGTTGGTACTGGCGGTACAATCACAGGTGCCGGGGAAGTGTTAAAAGAAAAATTCCCTAACATTGAAATTATTGCGGTTGAACCTAAAGATTCACCAGTATTATCCGGCGGTAAACCAGGTTCACACAAAATCCAAGGTATTGGTGCAGGCTTCGTACCGGAAGTATTAAATACTGAAGTTTACAATTCTGTATTCCCGGTAGAAAATGAACAAGCCTTCGAAACAGCTCGTAAAGTAGGCCGTGAAGAAGGTATTTTATGCGGTATTTCTTCAGGTGCTGCCATCTACGCAGCAATCCAAACGGCAAAACGCTTAGGCAAAGGTTCCAACGTTCTAGCAATTGTTCCATCTAACGGTGAACGTTACTTATCAACAGCTTTATACAACTTTGAAGACTAATATGAAGAAAAATCGGCATTGTCCTTTTTGGATGATGTCGATTTTTTTTGCAAAATTTTAATTGGATATTGCACGGGAAATTTTGGGTGTTTCATCCAAGGGCGAAGAGAAAAAGTATTAAGTCCTTCTTCTACGGAAATGGTATACTTGTTTCGAATGAATTTAGGACGAAGAATGATTTGGGGTGCGTTTTTCATGTTATCGAAATATCCTAAACCGTTAATGATTAATAATATAGAGCTCGATTATACAAAAGAGACTTTCGTGATGGGGATTTTAAATGTGACGCCGGATTCATTTTCTGACGGAGGGAAGTACAATTCCCTTGATGCAGCTATAGAGCATGCCAAACAAATGGTGCAAGATGGCGCGAAAATCATTGATGTCGGCGGTGAGTCGACCCGTCCTGGATATACCCGCATTTCGGATGAGGAAGAGATTGCCCGTGTCGTTCCGGTCATAAAAGCATTGAGAGAAGAAGTACCGGCCATCATATCCATTGATACTTATAAATCGGCTGTTGCCCGGGCTGCCATTGAAGCGGGTGCGCATATCATTAATGACATATGGGGCGCAAAGGCGGATCCGGAAATGGCCAAAGTCGCTTCCCAGTATAACGTTCCCATCATTTTGATGCACAATCGGGAGGATGCGAATTACACCAATTACTTTGAGGATTTTTTAAATGACTTAAAGGAAAGTATTGAGATCGTCAAAGCTGCCGGCGTGCCGGATGAGCATATCATTCTGGATCCGGGTATCGGCTTTGTGAAGAACTTGCAGCAAAGCATTGAAACGATGCAGCGATTGGACGAGCTCGTCGAATGGGGATATCCGGTGTTGTTAGCCACATCAAGAAAACGGCTGATCGGTACGATTTTGGGACTGCCGTTGCATGAACGGGTTGAGGGTACAGCCGCCACATGTGCATATGGTGTCATGAAAGGTTGCCATATCGTTCGGGTCCACGATGTGAAGGAAGTGGCAAGAACGGTGAAAATGATGGATGCTTTGATGGGAAAATTTGAAGTGAAGGGTGAACTCCCTGAAAGACATTAATTCTTTTAGGAGGAGTGTTATGGATTATATTCATTTGAGAGATATGCAATTTTATGGATATCACGGTGTGTTGCCCGAAGAAACGGTGTTGGGTCAACGGTTCCGGGTGACGGTATCCCTTGCGGTAAATACAAGAAAAGCAGGAGAAACCGACGATTTGCAATATACAGTGAATTATGTGGAAGTGTATGAATTATGCAAATCCATTATGGAAGGAAAACCTTATCAATTGATTGAAGCTGCAGCGGAGGCGATTGCTTCAACCATTTTGGAAAAATACGAAGGACAAGTGTTTGGATGCAAAGTGGAACTCGTTAAACCGGATCCGCCAATTCCAGGACATTATAAGGAAGTGGCGGTCGAAATTGTAAGGGGTCATTACAGTGAATGATGTTTATTTATCTTTAGGAACCAACATGGGAGACCGGGAAGAAAATTTAAAAGCGGCAATTGAATTGCTTCGACGGAAAGCGGGGATTTTTGTCCAAAAGATATCTCCCGTATATGAAACGGCGCCAGTAGGATATGTTGATCAACCCTCCTTTTTAAATATTGCGATTTATGCCCGTACAACTTTAACTCCATTTGAATTGTTGGAAGCGTGCCAGTCCATTGAAAATGAATTGGGGCGCGTAAGGACAATCCGATGGGGACCAAGGACCATTGACCTTGACATTTTATTGTATAATAACGACAATATTGAAACGGAGAATTTAATCATTCCCCATCCGCGGATGTTTGAAAGAGCCTTTGTGCTCGTTCCGCTGAAAGATGTGGCAAGGAAGCCATTCACTGAAAAACTGGTTCAAGCGGAAGCCGCATTAAAGGACATGGATCTTGAAAAAGAAGGCATCCGGAAGTGGAAGGATTCGATCTCTTTGTAACGATGATTGACAACGTGTAATAGCAGGCGTTTATATACAATTGTTCGAACGGAAAGGGGGGACGGCGCGTTGAATGAGAAAAAGCCTTTTCAAATTGGGAATATTGTGATGGCAAACCGCGTGGTGCTGGCTCCAATGGCGGGAGTAAGCAACGTGGCTTTTAGACTCACGGTGAAGGAATTTGGGGCGGGTCTCGTTTACGCTGAAATGATCAGCGATAAAGGATTGGTTACCCGCAACAAGAAAACGTTGGAAATGCTTTATATAGATGAAAGGGAAAAACCGATTGCCCTGCAGATTTTCGGAGGAGAAAAGGAGACCCTTGTGGAAGCGGCCAAATTTGTCGATCAATATACAAATGCGGATATCATTGACATTAATATGGGCTGCCCTGTAAACAAGGTCATTAAATGTGAAGCGGGAGCAAAATGGTTGTTGAATCCGGAAAAAGTGTATGAAATGGTGGCGGCGGTTGTGGATGCGGTGAACAAGCCGGTGACGGTAAAAATGCGCATCGGTTGGGATGATGAACATATCTTTGCTGTTGAAAATGCGCAAGCCATTGAAAGAGCTGGCGGCAGCGCCGTAGCCGTACACGGACGGACAAGGGTTCAAATGTACGAAGGGAAAGCCGATTGGAATGTGATTCGCCAAGTAAAGGAACATGTCAACATCCCAGTCATAGGCAATGGTGACGTGGAAACGCCGCAAGATGCCAAACGCATGTTGGATGAAACCGGCGTTGATGCCGTGATGATCGGTCGGGCTGCGCTAGGAAATCCATGGATGATTTATCGAACAGTGCAATACCTGGAAACCGGCGAGTTGAAACCGGAGCCGTCCGTTCGGGAAAAAATCGATGTTTGTTTATTGCATTTTGAACGCCTCATCCAATTAAAAGGGGAATATGTGGCCGTACGGGAAATGCGTAAACATGCAGCTTGGTATTTAAAAGGAATCCGCGGCAACGGCAATGTTCGAAATGCGATTAATCAAGTGGAAACAGCGGATGAAATGCGTGCCATTTTACTCGGTGTAGTGGAACAATGGGAAGAACAGCCGCAACCGGAGTTTCTGGTTGTATAGAAATTATTCTCAATCTAAATAAAGTATGTGATAAAGCCGTCTCAAAACCTGAGACGGCTTGTACTGAATGTACATCTTTACGCCTTTGATTGTTCTTTTGTCGGTCCCATGACGCCAGGGACAGGCAAACCGGCTTGTCTCAATAATACTTGCATTTGCGCGCGGTGATGGGTTTGATGATCGACCAATGAGCGGAGTATTTCACCAATAGGCGTCGGTTTTCCGAGCATGTCCACTTCTTTTTCCAATGATTCATCCTTTAAGTTTTTTACATTCTTAACAACTTCATCGCTTACTTTTTTATATTCATTGATGATTTCTTTTATTGTCTGCGGCGGTGTGGACGGATTAAGCTGTACATTCAACGGCTGACCGATTAAACCGAAGAAGAAAGAAGGGGCATTCGTCAAATGCCAACTTAGGAACTCAAGGGAATTGTGGCCTTCCGCAATGGAAACATGTTTTTTATCTTCCGTGATGGATTCCATAATGGCAATGGTTCCGGCACAATTGACTTTCCAATCTTTGATGAAGTCATCAATTTTGCGATACATTGAAAACACCTCCTGAAAAGTATATTATTACTTCTGAATATAAGAACATTATATCCGAAAGTATTTATCTTTTTAATCGTCGGGAAAACGTAAAAAATCTTTCAAAATAGATGAAGAGAAGATAGAAATTGTGTACAATAGAAACATTGTGGACTATGAAAAGAACGTTTTAAAATTTATGAGGAGTGAAAGACGTGTCAAATATTGAAGAATTAAATGATCAGCTTTTGGTGAGACGCCAAAAGTTAAATGATATTCGTGCAAAGGGTATCGATCCATTTGGTCAACGTTTCGAACGCACACACTTGTCTTCTGGGGTTCGCGAAGAATTTGATGCATTTACAAAAGAAGAGTTGGAAGAAAAAGAGAATGAAGTAATTGTTGCTGGGCGTATCATGACAAAGCGTGGAAAAGGGAAAGCCGGATTTGCCCACATCCAAGATGTAGCTGGTCAAATTCAAATTTATGTACGTCAAGATCGGGTAGGGGAAGAAGCCTACGATTTATTTAAACATGCGGATTTGGGAGATATCGTTGGTGTTCGCGGAGTCGTTTTCAAAACAAATACCGGGGAACTTTCCGTAAAAGCGAATGAATTCACTTTCCTATCAAAATCATTGCGGCCAATGCCTGAGAAATTCCACGGGTTGCAGGACGTTGAACAACGCTATCGCCAACGTTATTTAGACTTGATGACAAATCCTCAAAGCAAAGAAACGTTTATTACTCGTTCCAAAATTATTCGTTCAATCCGCAACTTTTTAGATGGACAAGGTTATTTGGAAGTGGAAACACCAATTTTACACACAGTTGCCGGGGGCGCAGCAGCACGCCCATTCATTACCCATCATAATGCCTTGGATATGGATTTATACTTGCGCATTGCACTGGAATTGCATTTAAAACGTTTAATTGTAGGCGGACTCGAAAAAGTTTACGAAATTGGACGAGTATTCCGTAATGAAGGTATTTCAACACGTCACAATCCGGAATTTACGTTATTGGAACTATACGGTGCTTATTTGGATTTCCGCGATATTATGGAGCTTACGGAAAACTTGATTTCCCATGTAGCCCAAGAAGTGCTCGGCACAACAAAAATCCAATACGGGGAAGATGAAATCGACCTTTCACCAGGATGGAAACGGGTGCATATGGTGGATGCCATTAAAGAAGTAACAGGTGTGGACTTCTGGCAACCAATGACACTTGAAGAAGCAAGAAGCCTTGCAAAAGAGCATGGTGTGGAAATTCAAGATATGCATGATGTAGGCCATATCATTAACGAATTCTTTGAGCAAAAAGTGGAGGAAACATTAATCCAGCCGACATTTGTGTACGGTCATCCTGTTGAAATTTCTCCATTGGCGAAGAAAAATGCAGAAGATGAACGTTTCACGGATCGCTTTGAATTGTTCATCGTTCGCCGCGAACATGCCAATGCCTTTACAGAATTAAACGATCCAATCGACCAACGGGAACGTTTCGAAGCGCAATTAGCTGAAAAAGCTGCCGGAAACGATGAAGCACATGAAATGGATGAAGACTTCCTTGAAGCATTGGAATACGGTATGCCTCCAACTGGCGGTTTAGGGATCGGTATCGACCGTTTAGTGATGTTATTGACAAACTCTCAATCTATCCGTGACGTATTACTATTCCCAACAATGCGTCCAAGAGACTGATTGTTTTTAATAGAAAATAATGAGTTATTATGGCTGTCTGGAAACTTCCTAATTTTCCAGACAGCGATTTCTTTTTGCGAACGGGCAGGTCTTGCGGATTTCAATTCAAGACCATCCTTGTTTTCTTTTGACGGATAATAATATTTAAACGATCGCGAATAAATTTTTATAAAGATTTGAATGTTAAGTGAAGGTTTTTTCATAGAGTTGTAATTGAATCGGTTACCTATTAACATAATAGTCAGAGAGCTTTGTTTTTGGTGGATAGCCAAAAATCAATGTTTGATCGATGAAAAATACAAATAAAAAATAGCGAAAAGTGTTGACATCTGATTTTTCGGATGTTATTATATAAAAGCTGTCGCCGATGAAAGTTATTTTAATAAAATGCTTGGCGATTCATAAGAGAACGACTTAAAAAGTTGTTGACATACGAAAGTTTAAATGTTATATTATAAAAGTTGTCTCTATTATAAATGAACCTTGAAAACTGAACACCGAAACGTTAATGTTATAAATTTTCCAATTCGTTGACCCTCGTTGGCGGATTGGATACGGACAAAAGTTTGAGCTAATCAACTTTTCTTTTATGGAGAGTTTGATCCTGGCTCAG
>JGI25330J36431_1000129_pt1 | contig 33433 bp, 28 predicted proteins | sample HigsolmetaAR205D_FD_36431 | JGI IMG/M metagenome (IMG submission 36431) | reverse complement strand
TCCCAAACCAATTTCAAAAATAAGGAAACAGAGCGAATGGAAAAACTCATTGTTTTCTCCATTCGCTCTGTTTTTATGGACTTTTTAGACAAGCCCATTTTATTTTATTGTCGTGAAAATGATAATCGCCAAAATGTTGACTATTATCGCCGGATTCGGAATTTTAATCGCCAAAATTGTGAACATATTCGCCAATCGTGAAATTTCATCCCTTGATTATAGCGATAATCGCAAGTAGCAGGCAGTTAATCGCCACTCCCCATTGCATTATCGCCAAAGGGATTAACTTAATCGCCAAACTGTTATTTTTTCAATTCCACCCCATACAACTGATCCAACATCTCAATTTTTTTCTCGATAGCCCCTTCAAAAGAAGCAATATATTGGAAAGGTTCCTTTGGATTGTAGTATTGGGTAATTGCTCCGGTTTCCGGATTAACGAATTTGGAGGCGGCGCCGCATCCGATTCCCACAATCGTTTGCACTTCTTCCATAATGACGATATTGTAGATGCTTTCCTCGCCAGGCTTTGAATAGCCGACATTCTCCAAATTCCCTAAAATATTTTTCTGCCGGTACAAATAATACGGATGGTAGCCGTTTGCGCGGGTCCACTCCTGGGCCATCTCCATCATCCGTGCCACCGTCGCCCGGTCCGCCACTTTGTACTTATCCTTATTTTTTGTCATTTCGGAAGCCCGTTTAAAGGATAAAGTATGTACCGTCAAGGATTCCGGCATCAGCTTCTCCGTTTCATTCAAGGAATGCCGGAATTCTTCTATCCCTTCATTTGGCAACCCGATGATCAAATCCATATTGATATTGTTCATGCCTGAATTGCGGGCGAGCCAAAATTTATCGATGGTCTCCCGCACCGAATGATGTCGGCCGATCGCTTTCAACGTTTCATCCGTATAACTTTGCGGATTGACGGAAATGCGGTCAATTCCCCACTTTTTCAATACGGCCAATTTCTCCGGTGTAATCGTATCAGGACGGCCCGCTTCCACCGTAATTTCCCGGATGTTTTCCGGATTCGGAAAGGATTCATACATCGTTTGGTAAAGGGCATCCATCTCCTCCGCTTCAATGGAAGTCGGCGTGCCGCCACCCCAATAGATCGATGTCACTTTCATATCATGTTCCTTCAGCCATTTTCCAATTTCCCGCATCTCGATGTGCAATGCATCAAGGAAAGAAGCCACCCTTCCCGTCTTCCGGTTCGGTGCGATGGCATAGGCAGGGAAGGTGCAATAGGCGCATTTTGTCGGGCAGAAAGGAACGCCGATGTAAACAGATACTTCTTTCCCGATTTCATCCAAATCCGGAATGGTTGTGAGTTGCCGCTCCACTATGGAATTTAATAAAGTAATTTTTTCGTCGGATACGCGGAAATCCTTTTTGAGCACTTCATTAATGTCATCACGGGCAAGGCCTTGTTTTCTCAATTTATGATAAAGTTTCGTTGGACGAACGCCGGTTAGAATCCCCCACTGTTGCGTGATTCCCGTATATTGCTCCAAAACGTCCAACAATACATGGGACAACGCCCGCTTCATGCGGATGTTTTGCTCCCGGTCATTTCCATCATTGTCATATTGCTTGGAATATGTACTGTAAAACGTTTTTCCGTCCACTTCCAATTGGCACGCCGTGGAATAACAATTATTTTCCTGTTTATATTGAAAATGAACGGATAGATCCGGATCCTCTATCGATTCATAGAGTTTACTATCTTCGAAAAATAGGTTCGCGATATGCGTCAATACTTGAATCCAATCTTGCTTAAAACGTTCATGAACCAAAATTTTTTTCATCCATACCTCTTCCTTTAATGTTGTCTCTCAGATGAACTTAATTTTATCAGTGAACGTCCTGATTGACCATCCATTCACTTCTGTTTTTTTATGGCAATAAAAAAGACCACACCTTTCCGTGCGGTCCATTCTGTTCTTTCTTATAGCCCTTCGTAAATGGATTGGATCGGTTTGATTAAAGAACGATTCAATTCATCAATCAGGCGGCTTAATGCCATTTCAGCTTCAAATAACGCTGTAATTTTAGGATTTGCTTCCGCAAGTTGGAACACTTTTTGCAAATAGAATAATTCTTCCTCTTGCAATTCTTCCCCCTGCATTTGCATTTGTTGCAATTTTAATTGGGCATCACGGAACTGTGTGAAAATTGTTCTTGCTTCATCGTCATTACGAACGACTTCAACCGCCCCTTTTAATTGTTGAAATTCTTCCGTTTGACTGATGGAAGCTTCTACCTGTTGGATTGTTTCCAAAAAATTGCTCATTTTATCATTCCTATTCATTTTAATTTAACAATTGTACAATCAAGCCTTGCACGATACCAATCAACCCACCCAAAAATCCGCCTAAAAAGGTGATCATCATCAACTCGCGGCTTGCAATGCCCACTACAATCTCTTCCAATTTTTCGATTGGGAAAGAATCCACCTGTTCGCGGACAACTTCTTTTATATCTAATCGCTTCAGCACATCTTCAAGGTGGGATTCGGCGATTTCCAATGCTTTATCGACAACTTTAGGCATTATCTCATACTTGACCCATTCGTGTCCATTTGGGAAGTAGTAATGAATCGTTTTATTCAACCGCTCGTCAATGGCCAATTCTTTTTTGGCGTAGGATTGGATATTCATTAGTATTGGTTCTAATTGTATCTCATTTATGTAATTCATGATAGGACGTTTTTTAACTTTTTCCCATTCATCATTCATGATATTCACAATTGAATGTTTTGTTTCCGATGAACGGAGAATGCGTACAAGCTCATGCTGGATCTTTGCCACAATGGAAGATGAATCGCTGAGAAACATTTGGAAAATGCCGCCGAGCGTTCCTTTGGATGCGAGAAAATCATTCAATAAATTTTTAATGGTAATTTCTCCGCTGGAAGATAAAATATAATCTTCCCCTTTAAGCAGCAAAGTATCCACCAATTCCGGAACTTTTTTATCCACCGTTTTCATGATGTCTTCCGGCACGATTTCTTCGATCGGTTTTGTGGACAAGGTTTGTTTTAATGCAACAAATTGTTTTTCAATAAATTCATCCACTCGCCCTTCGACTTTTTCAGGCACATCTTTGAATCCGGCCAGTTCCAGCCAGTCCTTCAATGTTTTGTTGTTTAAAAAAATCGCTTCTTCCGCTTTGGTTTGGGCAAACTGCAAAATCGCAAACCGGATTTCCGGAGAGAACAATTTGTTTTTGATGACATCCGGCGTCAATAAATAATCGTTGACCGTGATTCCGATTTGCCTTGCAAGTTCCCCCCTGCGTTTCGGAATCAAGCCGGGCGTGAAGGGCAACTTCCGTTTTCCGATATACATTGGTTTATAAGGTCTAAAAATCATTTTGATTGCCAGAAAATTTGTCGCACTCCCGATGATTGCGCCGACAATTGCCATGAATAGTATGACTAATACTGCTTCCATTAAAATCCTCTTTTCTTCAAACTATGATTTCTCATTATAGCAGATGCCACTTTTGGACAAAAATATTAGCCCATACTGTTTAATACGATCATTATTCAATATTGTTTCATTCAGGCCCTTTCAAACATCGGTCCATAATAAGGATAAATTATTCTTTCATCAGAGGATTTAAAATTCCGCAGAAAATCGCATAATATAATAAATAGTATCGCTCACAATCTTCTGAAAATTTCAGAGACGATAATTTGTATTTTCAACAAAAATACGCTATTATTATTTTATTGAAATCAATTTTTTTGTAGGAGGTGTACTCCTCGTTTCACCCCTCATTCGGGCGTTGAAAGAGGAAAGTATTTGGACGGAGACATAGTAGGGCTGACCATAAAGTTAGCAATTTTTGTCTTATTAATTTTACTTTCAGGATTTTTCGTTGCCACCGAATTTGCGATTGTCAAAGTTCGGGCAACACGTATCGATCAATTGGTTGAAGAAGGCGACAAAAAAGCCATCAAGGCGAAAAAGTTGCTCGACAACCTCGATGAATATTTGTCGGCATGTCAATTAGGGATTACCATTACTTCATTAGGTTTAGGTTGGTTAGGGGAACCTACCGTACAAATGTTATTGCATCCATTATTCCAATGGATTGGCGTATCAGGACCTATAACCGAGTTTGTATCATTCATTATCGCCTTCAGTATCGTAACATATCTCCATGTGGTTGCCGGTGAGTTGGCGCCAAAAACGTTAGCGATTACAAAGGCCGAATGGGTGACACTTAATTTTTCAGGAGCGCTGTATACATTTTATAAAGTGATGTACCCATTCATTCACTTGTTAAATATGTCTGCCCGTGGTTTGGCAAGATTATTCGGCGTGAAATCTTTCAATGAAAGCGACTCGGCCCATACGGAAGAAGAGCTTCGTATGATCATGGCTGACAGCTTCAAAAGCGGTGAAATCAAATATTCGGAATTTGAATATATGAACAGTATTTTCGAATTCTCAGACCGCACAGCCAAAGAAATTATGGTGCCGCGAACAGAAATAACAGCGATCGAAAAGGACGTAACTTTAAAAGAAGTATTCGAAGTAATGGAAGTGGAACAATACACCCGCTATCCGGTCATTGATGGCGACAAAGACCACGTGCTTGGATTAGTGAACTTGAAACATCTATTAACTGCATATATCAAAGATCCAAAAAATGCAGACAAACCCATTATGGATTATATGCAGCCAATCATTCGGGTAATTGAAACGGTCCCAATCAGCGACCTGTTATTGAAAATGCAACATGATCGTATACACATGGCGATTTTAATGGATGAATACGGAGGTACTTCCGGATTGGTAACCATCGAAGACATCATCGAAGAAATCGTCGGAGATATCCAAGACGAATTCGACGAAGATGAAATTCCTGAAGTACAAGTAATCAGCGATGGCCATTACATTATAGATGCAAAAATGCTAATTGAAGACGTCAATGAAATGTTAAATATTCATATTGATGATGAAGATATTGATACAATCGGTGGTTGGTTCTGGACTCAACGCTACGATGCCGTTGAAGGTGACAGCTTTGTTTATGATGGCTACGAATTCAAAATCAAAGAATTGGATGGTCACCATATTTTATACATTGAGGTCATCAAATTGCCAGAAGAACAACAAACAGATTTATATTCAATTGCCGAATAACGTGATGATATCAAAACGACTTTCTTGCAAAAGAAAGTCGTTTTGTCATGTTCGGAACTTTTGCAGGGAGGAAAAAAAGTGGAGCTTTATACAAATTTACGGGCAGGGGAAAAAGGCGCCTGGCTTTCCATTGGAACATACATCTTTCTCAGCGCAATAAAACTCATCATCGGCTATTTGGGAGCTTCGGAAGCATTAAGAGCCGATGGACTCAACAACTCAACCGATATCATCTCATCCATCGCCGTCCTGATTGGTCTCAGAATTTCCCAGCGTCCCCCCGATGAAAATCATCAATATGGCCATCTGCGTGCGGAAACGGTTGCTTCATTGGTCGCTTCATTCATTATGATGGGAGTCGGATTAGAGGTTATCTATAATTCAGTCATGAACATATTTGACCCTGTCCGTGAAACCCCTTCCACTTTGACGATCTATGTCGCTTTAGGCTGTGCGCTTGTCATGTATATCGTATACCGGTATAACCTGGCCCTTTCCAAAAAAATTAACAGTTCCGCGTTGAAAGCGGCCGCTTTTGATAACCGTTCCGACGCATTGGTAAGCGTTGGAACAGCCATCGGGATTGTTGCGGCCATTATCGGCTTTCCAATCATCGATAGCATCACCGCGTTATTCATTGGAATCATCATTATTAAAACTGCCGTCGAAATCTTTTGGGAAGCGGTGCAAACACTGACGGACGCTTTTGATACGGAAGAAATCGAAACATTGTCCGCATTGATCAAAAACGTTGATGGGGTTATCGAATTGGTGGATATCAAAGGGAGAAAACATGGCAATGTTACATTCATTGAAGTGACTGTGACCGTAAATCCTTACTTGAATGTCTGGGAAAGCCACCGGATTACAGAAAAGATTGAGTCAACGGTCAAAAGGTTTGACATCAATTGCACCGCTCTCGTACATATTGAACCTCATGAAGAATATTCAGGGAAAGATTAAGGATAGGCTTGCGTTGTCCAAAAGTCGATGGTGATCGGTTTTTGGGCATTTTTTTATTTGTGGCATGTTAATTTTTATGAGTTACCTTCTTATTTGATGCATTTACCTCAACAATTGGTGCGGATACCTCCTCCTTTGGTACAGTACAGCTTACGGATAAGGTTTCCTTTTCAAAAAGAGCAAAACCAAGAACGATTCGGTTCCTGGTTTTGCCCATTTCATCAACTACTTCCCTTCTCCGCTTCCTTCCGTCAAACCGTGTTTGACTGCATAGAGGGCTGCTTGTGTACGGTCTTGCACTTCCAACTTCGCAAATATATTTGAAATGTGGGTTTTCACCGTTTTTTCCGTAACGAACAATGAAGAAGCGATTTCCCTGTTGCTTTTGCCTTTCGTCAGTTCAGCCAGCACATCTTTCTCCCTTGGTGTTAACGGATTTTTGATGTGCGGCAAATTTTCTTCTTCCTTCAACGTTTCCTCCAGCTGCGTCGTCGCCACCGGATGCATGATGCTTTCCCCGCGCATCACTTGCCGGATGGAATTGACCAAATCATCCGGTTCAATATCCTTCAATTGATATCCCGCCGCTCCCGCTTCAATGGCCGGAACGACGTGATCTTTATCGGAGAAGCTTGTCAACATCAATATTTGCACTTCCGGCCATCTGGCTTTGATTTTTTTCGTCGCTTCGATTCCGTCCATCTCCGGCATGACCAAATCCATCAAAACGATATCCGGTTTCAATTGTTCCACGAGCTGAACCGCTTCCACCCCGTTTTTCGCTTCCCCCACGACTTCAATATCTTTTTGGGTTTTTAAGAAAAACTGCAATCCCCTGCGGACCACATGATGGTCATCCGCAATTAATACACGTATCATCTACTTCCCTCCTCAATAAGGCAACCGGACAAACAATTCCGTTCCTTTGCCGATTTCTGATACCCATTCAGCCGTTCCGCCAAGCGCAGTGGCCCGATCCCGTATCGATTGGAGACCCATCGAAGGGATTTTGGCATCCTGATCGATTTTAAAACCTCTGCCTTCATCTTTGATCACCAGCAAGATGTCCGTTTTGGTCACCGTCAGATAAATGGTCGCTTCCTGCACTCCTGCATGTTTCCGGATATTATTCAAAGCTTCCTGGGCAATGCGGAAAAGCGTTTCTTCCACCCTCGAAGGAAATTGAATCACGCCCGAAACATTGATGGTCAACTTTATTTTTAACATTTCCGCGTAAGCTTTGATGGCATCAATCAAACCGCTTTCCAAACCTTGTGGCCTCAATTGCCAAATGAGCGCCCGCATTTCCGTCAAGGCGGATTGGGTCAAATTCTGGATTTCTTTAAATGTTTCTTTTATATCTTCATCCTCCGTCATCTCCACTCCTGCACGGGCCGTCAATGTGACGGAAAACAACAGCTGGTTGACAGAATCGTGCAAATCGCGGGCCAAACGATTCCGCTCCCGGACCAAAGCCATTTCCTGCTCTTGTTTCGTCAAGTAGATGCGTTTGATGGCAGATCCGATTTGGAATGCCACCGATTCCAGCAGTTCCAACTCTTCTTCGGTATATTCAACGGTGTAAGGAGTGGCCACATTTAATATGCCGAACCGTTCATTCCCTGATTGCAATGGCACTGTTGCGTGATGGGTGATTCCCGCCGTATCCCCCACCTTCGCTTCAATCGCATTTTCAATTCGTTGGCATTCAATGATATTTGACGCTTTTTTCAATTGGTCACGCCGGAATCGGGATACGCACCAGCAACCGCCCTTTTTCAAATATTGGCAGTTATTGTGGCGCAAACCCTCCGGCAAATTTTCATGAACAACAAGATCAATCTTCCCTTTTTCATCAATGAAGAAAATCCAGCCGGTGCTGAAATTTGTCCCGTTCAAAAGCTTTCTCAGCGCACCCCTCAGCATCGGGATTAATTCCGTTTCCTCATTCAGCAATTCTGCAATCTCTTTTAACAATGTGATATTGGAATGGTCATTCACTGCCATGGCACACCTCGACAAATACTTTGTAATGTAATCATATCACTCCCTTACTTCTCTCGCATTTGTTGCACCCTCAGACTTTTGAATGAGATTCATTTTTCTTGAATTCGAAATGATTTCATTTTACTTCGAAGTCAAAACAATTTATAATCTAAACTGCATGGAAAATAATCTAGTAGGAGAGTTGAAATGAAAAAAAAATTGGAGAATAGTTTGCTATTTTTATGGTTAGTATCATTGGTAGCAACACTGGGTTCTTTATATTTTTCGGAAGTTCGCGGTTATGAACCATGTGAACTTTGCTGGTATCAACGGATCCTCATGTATCCGATTGTGCTCATTACCCTTGTGGCATATATCCAAAAAAATGCGCGCATCGCTGTGACAACAGCCGTATTTTCTTGTATTGGCGGAGCGATTTCCCTTTACCATTATGGAATCCAAAAATTGGACTTTTTGGCTGAAAGCGCACCAGCATGCGGAAGAGTTCCATGTACAGGGGAATATATTAACTGGCTCGGCTTTATCACCATCCCGTTTTTGGCGTTGGTTGCCTTTATTTTAATTGCGATCACCAGCTTTTATATGTTGAAAGTGATGAAGGAGGATCAATAGTTGAAAAAACTAGGAATTATTGCTGCCGTTGTTGTCATTTTATTCGGAATTATCATTGTCTTGACAAATTTATCAAACAAAAGCAAGCTGGAAAACAATCCATACGGAACGGACAATTTGAGACAATCCACCATTGATTTATTGGACGATGAAAATTATCAAAATATTATCTTACCGGATGATTTAAGAGAAAAAATTGCATCAGGTGAACCGGTTGTTGCCTACTTGTTCAGTCCTGAATGTCCGCACTGCAAAGAAATGACGCCGCGGCTCATGCCGATTGCAGAGGAAATGGGTGTTCATATCGACCAACTAAACATTTTGGAGTATGAAGAAGGTTGGGACGAGTATCATGTGGAAGCAACACCGACATTGATTTTCTTTAAAGATGGAAAAGAAGTGAACCGTATGGTGGGGGCACACCCTGATGAAAACATTCGCCAATTCTTTAAAGAAGTGGTATTAAAATAAAGAATTTGGAAATCGTGTTCATAACGGACACGATTTTTCTATGGAGGAAATGAAATGCAGTTTCAATATGAAATTCCGCAAGATGGTTTGACGGTAGAATCGCTGTTGAGGGAAAAATGGCGGCTGGGCAAAAAACTGGTTCATGAACTAAGGATGGCGAAAGCGGTGAAAAATGCGGGCGGAGAATCGGTGAAATGGAACGAACCTTTAGCCAAAGGGACCATTCTCCATTTTTCATTGGATGTTCCTCAATCGGATTATCCGCCGGCCAAGGAATGCAATGTAAATATCCGGTACGAAGACGAACATATTTTGATTGTTTCCAAACCTAAAGGGATGAGCACCCATCCGAATGAGGAAAAAGATAAAGATACTTGCATGAATCATGTCATGGCTTATTTGAACGGGAAAGGCTTGGTGTATGGAGAGCATGTCCACCGGCTCGATCAGGGGACGGAAGGGCTTTTAATTGTGGCCAAACACCCGATTGCCAAATCCGTTTTTGACCGCATGATTGAGGAAAAATCCATCATCCGGACTTATGAAGCGGAAGTTCAAGGGGTAATCAAAGAAAAAAGCGGCACCATCAATGCCCCCATCGGAAGAGACCGGCATCATCCGACCCGCCGAATCGTTTCCAAATCCGGGCAACATGCAGTAACCCACTTTAAGGTAGTCGAGAGAAAAGCACATTCAACGATTGTTCATTTGCAGTTGGAGACGGGACGCACCCATCAAATCCGGGTGCACATGGCGCATATCGGCCACCCGATTGTGGGGGACACTTTATATGGAGCCCGGAAATCGAAAACGGGCAATTACAAGCTTCACGCCATTCAATTGGAATTTGAGCATACGTTTTTAAATAAAAAAATCCTTGTAAAAGATCAGGAAGGCGCTGCTGTTTCCCTGCAATAACATAAAAAGGGCCTGACCAATTTGTCCTTTTGGGTCAGGCTTGATTCTTATCCCTTTTTTTCTTGAAGAGGATTGTCCACAATAACCCCAGAAACATAAATTTGATGATCCCCATCATCATATAAAACTTTTCCTATATTGCTTTCCGGATCGCTCAAATCCAGCATGACGGAATAATGTTCCTCTATCGTCTCCAAATCAAGGGAAGAATCCTCATCATTAGCTATACTTCTAAATCTGATAAGTAGATACGGCCATCCAAATCAATAAGCCGGCAATCAGAAAACCAAAAAATATCCCCTTAAATAATTTCCCTTTCATGAATCCCATCCCGTTCATTTCAGTACCTTTAAATAAAAAGTACATCACCAAATGATCGTGATGTACTTCCGCTTTCAAGAATGCCGAAAATTTGCTTAAAAATCAAAATGGAAATTGTCCGGGTTTTGGCCAAAGCGTTCATTTTTATTCATCGCTTTAATTTCCGCCATCTCTTCATCCGATAGTTCAAAATCGAATATTTGCATGTTTTCCGCAATGCGACTTGGCGTTACGGATTTTGGAATGGTGATTGTATCGTTTTGATAGTGCCAGCGCAACACAATTTGTGCAGGAGTTTTTCCGTGTTTATTCGCCAGTTTCACCAACGTTTCATCATTTAAAATGCGGCCTTTGCCAATCGGCGCCCATGCTGTGACCGCAATATTGTGCTCTGCGCAAAACGCTCTCAATTCATCCTGCTGCAAATATGGATGGCATTCCACTTGATTCACCATCGGCTTCACATTCGCGTTTGCAAAGAGTTTTTCCAAATGATGCTGATGGTGGTTGGATACCCCTGGCACGCGGATCAACTTTTCCTCATACAGCCGCTCGATGGCACGGAAAGTATCCACAAATTTGTCCTCCACCGGCCAGTGGGTCAAATAAAGATCCACATAATCCAACCCCAATTTTTTCAAAGATGTTTCAAAGGCGCGGAGGGTTTCATCATAACCTTGGTCGCTATTCCATACTTTCGTTGTCACGAAAATTTCCTCCCGCGGAATGCCACTTTCACGGATGGCTTCCCCCACTTCCCTTTCATTGTTGTAGAGTGCGGCAGTATCAATCGCCCGATACCCCAGCTCCAACGCTTTAGATATCGCATTCAACGCTTCTTCCCGGTCTTCCATTTTATAAACGCCCAACCCCAAATAAGGCATCTCAACCCCATTGGCCAATGTTTTTGTCGGTATTGCCATAAAATCACTCCTTCAACATTCATTAACACTATTATAAACTGAAAATTTTCAAGAAATAAATCATATCGTTTCAATCGAAATTATTAGAATTAGTATATGAATCTTTTATCATAGAAAATGTCGTAAAAAAATAGCAATATTTTCTCTTTTAAGTTAAAATATTCTGTAATAAGTAGTAAATTTAAGTTATAAAATCTTCTTTCTCAAAATATATAAATTGAGAGGGATCAAACAAAGGGGGAGTATGTTTATATGATGGACACACCTTTATTATTGACAAGTTTTTTAAAACGGGCTGAGCGCTACTATCCGGAGAAATTGATCATTTCCCGTACAGCCCCGGACACAATTCACCGTATTCCTTACAAAGAATATGTCAAACGCACGAGGAAACTTGCAAGCGCTCTTACAAAGCTGGGCATGAAACCTGGTACGAAAGTAGGTTCTTTCGCATGGAACCATCACCGTCATTTGGAAGCATACTTTGCAGTACCTTGCGCTGGCGCCGTCTTGCATATGATCAACATCCGCCTTTCACCGGAACATATCATTTATGTAATCAATCATGCCGAAGATGAAATTTTATTGGTTGATGGGGACCTGTTCCCATTATTTGAGAAAGCCATTCCGTATTTGAAGACAGTGAAACATATTGTCGTCATGCAAGATGATAAAACGGTTCCTGAATCCTCTTTCCCTAATGTGCACTCGTATGAGCAATTGATCGAGGAAGCGGAAGAATTTGAATTTCCTGAAAATTTAGACGAAAATTCCCCGGCAGGCATTTGTTATACAAGTGCAACGACCGGAATGCCAAAAGGGGTTGTGTATACGCACCGCGGGTTGGTGCTTCATAGTTTGATTCTCGGGTTGGCGGACAGCATGGGCATATGTGAAAAAGATGTCATCATGCCGGTTGTGCCAATGTTCCATGTGAATGCATGGGGAATGCCATTTGCCGCAGTGAATTACGGTACAACACAAGTTTTGCCTGGTCCACATTTTACCCCAAGTTTACTGCTTGATTTAATCGAACAGGAAAAAGTGACATTGACTGCAGGGGTGCCAACGATTTGGCTCGGCGTTCTCCAGGAGCAGGAGAAAAACCCTCGGGATCTTTCTTCTTTAAGAGGCATAGTTTCCGGCGGTTCCGCTTCACCAAAAGGGCTCATTCAAGCCTTTGAAGACAAATATAATGTTCCGTTCATCGTCGGCTACGGTATGACGGAAACATCACCGATTGTATCCCTTTCCCACTATACTTCCGCAATGGAAGATTGGACAAGGGAGCAAAAATTGGATATACGCGCAACGCAAGGGCTCACTGTTCCGTTGCTTGATACGGAAGTTGTCAATGATGAAGGTGTTGTTCCTTGGGATGGAAAAACGATGGGAGAACTTCGCATTCGTGGTCCTTGGATTGCCCATGAATATTACAAAGATGAACGAACAAAAGAAGCATTCCGCGACGGTTGGCTCTATACAGGAGACATCGCGGTTGTGACACCGGAAGGCTATATCAAAATTACGGACCGTACGAAAGATTTGATCAAGAGCGGCGGCGAATGGATATCTTCCGTCGATTTGGAAAATGCCCTCATGACCCATGAAGCGGTGTTGGAAGCGGCGGTGATTGCCATTCCTCATGAAAAATGGCAGGAACGTCCACTGGCATGTGTCGTTTTAAAAGAAGGAAAACAGGCGACCAAAGAAGAACTGCTTGATTACTTGCGCGGCCAATTTGCAAAATGGTGGATTCCGGATGATGTGGTCTTCTTAAAAGAAATTCCGAAAACTTCAGTCGGCAAATTCCTGAAAGCGAAACTGCGCGAAGAATTAAAAGATTATAAAGTGCAAGCGTAAAGGATTGAAGAGGATGTTCATAAAGTCGATGCTTTGTGGACATCCTCTGAATTTTTTCAGTTTCTCCTTTTCAATCTTTCATCTTTATTTGGATGGTCGACCACATCCGATTGGATCGGATCCGGAATGCGATTATCCTCCTCCAGCTGCTCCCCGTCCCTCAATCGATCCATCTGTTTTCCCAACCAGATGCAGTCTTCCATATTATTTGTCATATGTCCGCTTTCAGGCATTTCATTCCGATTTTCCACAATGATCCCTCCTTATGTTGATACTAGATATTGTGAACAAAACGTTAAAAAAAATGATATAGTAAACTTAATTTAATTCAGCTATACTAAATTAGAGATATCAATTACTTAGGAGGTATACTTCCATGGGTACTGTTTTAATTCTTATTGTATGTCTATCATTTATCACAGCGATTTTAACAGCAGGCCGTGAAGGAGATTATAAAGAAGAATAATCTCTTACTTATTAGAGCTATCATAAAAAGGCAATCCTGATTAATCGGGATTGCCTTTTTATTTTCTTGACATTTTCAGCTTATCAAAATAAACTTAGTTACATAAAGTAAGTTTGTGAAAATAATTAACTGAAGGAGATAGGAAATGACAACACATTTTCATAAAAAACCGAACACGTATGTTTCTCATGTTCAAATAAAAGTGTCCAATTTGGAGCGTTCCGTGGAGTATTATAAAAATGTCATCGGATTTCAAGTTTTGGAGCAGACGGATCATACGGCCGCCTTTACAACGGATGGAAAAACGAGCATTTTATCCATCGAAGAAGTGAAGGATGCATTGCCTTTGCAAAGGGGGCAAACCGGCCTTTACCACTTTGCGATTCTGCTTCCTACCCGGAAAGATTTAGGGAATTTCATCCAGCATATTTCCGAACTGAATGTTCCGATTGGTGCAGGCGACCACCATGTAAGTGAAGCGATTTATTTGTACGATCCGGATGGAAACGGCATTGAAGTGTATGCGGACCGGCCGGAAGAGGAATGGATTTGGAATGGGAATACGGTTTATATGACGACGGAACCGGTGAATTTCCGTTCTCTTCTAGCAATAGCAGATGGCACTTGGAATGGATTGCCTGAAGGAACGGTGATGGGACATATTCATTTATCCGTCGCTGATTTGCGGAAAACGGAAGCATTTTATACGAAGGCTTTAGGGTTTGAAGTGGTGACAAGATACGGAAGCCGGGCACTTTTCATCTCAACCGGAAAATATCATCATCATATCGGTTTGAATACTTGGGAAAGCTTGGGAGGCTCCCCTGCTCCGGAAAACAGTGTTGGATTGAAGTCCTATACATTGGTGATGGATAATGAGGAAAAAGCAGAGTTAGTGAAAAAGAATTTGAAAGAGCTGGGGCATGTAGTGGAGATATTTGAAGAGGCTCCGAAATTTGGTGGAAGCCAGGCATTTTCCACTGTTGATCCTTCCGGCATTCGAATTGTTTTTACATTGGATGGGGAATAAATGGATATTATGTTTATGGGGTTCTATTCGTAGGAATAGAACTTTTTTTCATGAAGGATGGAGTTTTTTGGAGAGATATTTGCAGGGGATTCACTTTAATTAAGGTGGGATGTGCAAAGAAGGTAATGGTTGCACTATACGCACGAAAGTTGGGGGCATCCGCTTCTAATGTTGCTCTAAATGCACGAAAGGGAGTTGCTTCCGCTCCAATTATTGCTCTATATGCACTAAAGGAGAGGGCATCTGCTCCTAATGTTGTTCTATTCGCACTAAAGGGTGTTGTATTCGCTCCTAATGTTGCTCTATATGCACTAAAGGGAGCTGTATCCGCTCCAATTATTGCTCTATACGCACTAAAAGTGGCACCATCCGCTCCAATTGTTGCTCTATATGCACTAAAGGAGGAGGTATCCGCTCCAATTGTTGCTCTATACGCACCAAAGGGGGCACCATCCGCTCCAATTGTTGCTCTATATGCACTAAAGGAGGAGGTATCCGCTCCAATTGTTGCTCTATACGCACTAAAAGTGGCACCATCCGCTCCAATTGTTGCTCTATACGCACTAATAGTGGCACCATCCGCTCCAATTGTTGCTCTATACGCACTAAAAGTGGCACCATCTGCTCCAATTATTGCTCTATATGCACTAAAGGAGGAGGTATCCGCTCCTATTGTTGCTCTATACGCACTAAAAGTGGCACCATCCGCTCCAATTATTGCTCTATATGCACTAAAGGAGGAGGTATCCGCTCCAAATGATATCCTATGAGCACTAAAGGAGTCACCATATCCACTATTTGATGCATATACGCGCAAGTTGAAGCCTTATCTGAGCAAGGGCACACCTTATCCGAGCAAGTGACCACTCTATCCGAGCAAGCTAACTCCTTATCCGAGCAAGTGACCACTCTATCCGAGCAAGCTAACTCCTTATCCGAGCAAGTTGACTCTCTATCCGAGCAAGATCACACCCCATCCGCACAAGTCACCACTCTATCCGTACAAGTCACCACTCTATCCGAGCAAGTCAACACCCCATCCGCACAAGTCCCACTCTATCCGAGCAAGATCACACCCCATCCGTACAAGTTACCACTCCAGGCAAGCTGACACTACATACGCTCAAGTCAACACCCCCGCAAAATAAACACCCCATCATAGAAAAAGCGAAATGGGAAAATCATCAGTTCTCCCATTTCGCCATTTTTCATTCCATTCCCGGGAAACTTTGTTGACGCAGCGCTTCATAAATAATAATAGCCGCGGAATTCGATAAATTAAGGGAACGCACTTTATCCGTTTGCGGAATTCGAAGCACCCGGTCGATGTGTTCATATGCAAAATCTTTTGGCAATCCGGTTGTTTCTTTTCCGAACATGAAATAAATATCCTTCTCTTTGTCGCTGAAATCAAAATCGGAATAAGGGCGATCGCTATAAGTTTCAATCAAATAAAGTTCTCCATCTTTCATATATTCAAGAAAATCTTCCAAGGAATCGTGATACACGATATTCACATGCTTCCAATAATCCAACCCTGCCCGTTTCAACATTTTATCATCCGTCGAAAAACCAAGCGGCCGAATTAAATGCAACGTTGTGTTCGTTGCGGCACAAGTGCGTGCAATGTTTCCGGTATTTGCTGGAATTTCTGGTTGATATAATACGATATGTAGTGGCAAAACTAGACACTTCCTTCTATTATACTTCACTAAATCATAGGGACTAGCCTCGTCCCAATAATTCCAGTCCCTTTCCGATTTCACGGAGCACCTCTTCATCCTTTTCCTGCTGAAGGGCTTCAAGCAATGCTTCTTTCGCCTGCTCCCCTCCAATGACGCCAAGAGCCCATGCGGAAGTTCCGCGAATCACCGGCCGTTCATCATTCTTCAACAATTCAATCAATTCCGGAACCGCCGATTGCTCCTTAAAATGGGCAAGGGCGAGAATGGCATTGCGCTGGATCGGCTTTTTCCCGCGCCAAGAGCCCGCCATCGTGCCGAATTTCCTTTTGAACTCTTTATTCGAAAGGTTCAATAGCGGCACAAGAAGCGGCTTTGCTAATTCAGGATCCGGCATAAATTCTTCATGAATCCAATTCGCCTTTCCTTTATTTTTTGGACAAACCGTTTGGCACGTGTCGCAGCCGTAAACCCGGTTTCCGATTTCTCTGCGAAATTCATCCGGCAAATAATCTTTCGTCTGCGTAAGAAAGGCGATGCATCGCTTTGAATTTAACCGTCCTGCCTCCACCAATGCGCCAGTCGGGCAAATATCCAGGCACAACCGGCAATCACCGCATTCATTTTCAATCGGTGCATCCGGCGGAAAAGGAATATTGGTAATCATTTCGCCCAAGTAGACATATGAACCGAACTCCGGCGTGATGATTGAGCAGTTTTTCCCGCTCCAACCAATCCCTGCCCGTTCCGCAACTGCCCGGTCAACCAATTCCCCCGTATCCACCATCGATTTCACGGAGACATCCGGCACTCTTTCCCGCAGCCATTGTTCCATCAAATCGAGCCGTTCTTTTACCGCCACATGATAATCCAATCCCCATGAAGCTCTGGCGAAGATGCCTCTCCGTTCCCCTTTTTTCCCTGCCGGCGGATTTTTCATTTTGGATGGATAAGCGAGGGCAATGGCAATAATGCTTTCCCCTTCCGGCAACAGCTTTTTTGGATCCGTCCGCTTCTCAACATCCCGTTCTTCAAAACCGGACTGGTAATTCAATGCCTGCTGCCTTATCAACCGATTTTTCATTTCCTCAAAAGGAGACGCAGTGGTAAAGCCGATTTTATCCACCCCGATGGATTTCGCATATTCTATTAAATCACTTTTTAACTGTTCAATGTTCATCTCGAAACTGCCGCCCGGAAAAGCCGCAATTTTGCACCTCCCTCCATTACACATCCGACTACTTTCCTCAAACATTTATGGTACAATAAGGTTACAAATTGTTGGCAGGTGAATGTTGTTGAAGCTTACTGTGAATCAAGGACTCTTTTCAAAAATTCCGAATCTGAAAATCGGCATTATCCATTATACCAAAATTGTCGTTTCACCATCGCCTCAAATGATAAAAGGCCGGTTCCAATTGTTTCAAGAGAACTTATATTTTGAGCTGCAAGAAACCCCTGTCACAGAGCGCCCCGGCATCAAAGAATGGAGAACTGTTTGGAAAGCCCTTGGCGCAGATCCAAACCGTTACCGCCATTCCGCTGAAAGTCTGATGCGCAGAGTGGCAAAGCAAAACTATTTATCTCCTGTCCATTTAGCGGTAGACTTGAACAATTTCTTTTCTTTGCAATATGAAATTCCCATTGGCATTTACGATGTACAACACATTGAAGGGGACGTTGAAATTTCATTAGGGGATGAAGAAACCGGCTATGAAGGTTTAAACGGCCGGTACAACAAATTAAATCATATTTTATTCAGCAAGGATGATCATGGCGCTTTCGGAAGCCCTTTTGTGGATTCGTTCCGTACAAGCGTTACAGAAGAAACGACAGAAGCATTGCACATTTTTTACTTACGGCCTTCTTTGGAGGAAAAAGATTGCCAGGAACTCCTCACAGCCTGCGGTAAAATGTTTACCCAAGTGGCGGGCGGGGAATTTACAACGGCCGTGTTGACTGCAGAAAGTCCAAGTATAACGATTTGAGGTGAAACTAATGAAAACCATCCCATTAGCCGAGGGCATCAAATTAAAAAGCATTTTAACGAGAAAAATTCAAGAATTGGTGTACGAAATCCATAATAATGCCCACGTCGTTGTCGAAAAAGGAGAAACACCGAAACAATCCGGCAGAACCGTATCTGAAATCGAAGCGGAATTGGCGCAAGTAAGAAAAGATGTACGCACGTTGGACAAATTGATTTATCGGGCAAACATTGACCATACCATTGAATTTAAAGGGGAAACCATGCCGATTGTGGAAGCTATTGAACTGGCAAAACAGCTGAGAGCAGAAGCAAGTTTATATAAAGATCTGGGAAATTCCGAAAAAGAAAAAATTTACACGACCACTGGCGAAGGTAAGGTACTTTACGAAGTGGCGATGTATGAGCCCCGTGAATACCGGGAAAAAGCCATACAGCTTGAAAAAGATGCGCACCGTCTATCCAATTTGATCAATGCCAAAAACTATGAAGTTCGAATCGAATTTGATGACTCCAAATATTTCTAATATGGAATTTACCCCGGGGCGGTGAGAGTCCTCCCCGGGGTATAACGGCTGTCACTTTGATCAATGCATAGTTGGTAAACCAATTACCGTTGACCTGTCACTTTTTCACCTTTAACCCATGACCAACTAACGCAAAGGGTTCAAAACAAGATACGTACAGTTGAATTTTTTGTGTACAGCCGTTATATAAGAACAGGCTGTTTAGGAAGTTCCCTTTCTAAACAGCCTGCTTCTTTTTTCCCCTCCCCATGTTCATCCAATGGGCGTATAGCCAATGCAATTCCGACAAAAATAGGAATTATTTGGATTTCTTCATTGGAGAAGGCCATCATAAACAAAGAAAAGAGAAATATTCGCTATACTGGTATTCTTCATATTGTTTTTGATTGCTGAAGAACTTTATTCGATACGGGCTTTATAACTCATTGTTTTTTTGAATGATTATTTGAAAAAATAAATACCAATGGTGGGAAGAATAAAATAAATCCATAAAAACCAAAGGAAAAGAAAATCGGAATCAATAGAAATGAAATGCCCGATATGACCGTCAAAATGGATCTTTTCTTCAAACCATATATTCCGATGATGAATCCCAATGCAATACAAACCAAAGAAAGTACTTTCATCCAGTCCATGTTATCACCTCTAACTATTAAAGACCCATCTCCTACTTACTCCACTCCCGGCAGCAGACGCAGCACCTTTTCATCGGCGTCCAATATGGCCTCGACCCCGAGCGGAATGCCGATGTTCGGCGTTGAATGCCCGATATGGAATCCGACAACTGCCGGTTTTTTATATGGCCATAAATATTCTTTGAATAAAGGTAACATGTCCCCGTCACCAAAACTTCCAATGGCAAAGCCGCTTGCCTCTTTCAATTTTCCGGCGAGTCTCAACTGATTCAGCATGCGGTCCAGTTCCTCTATCCCCAATCGGTCTTCTTCCAAAAGCAAAATTTTCCCGCGCACATCAATTTCAAATTTGGTGCCCAGGGTATCGACGATTCTGCTCAAGTTTCCTCCGATGATTTCCGCCCGGACCGCGCCTGGCACAATCCCTTCCAGTTGGGACAGACTTTCATCATAATAAATTTCATACGGTGCAAACAATTGGTACAACATTTTTTTCGAACGGTCATCCGCTATTGTTGTAAGGGAAGGGCCGTGAAAAGTCACCACATCGGCATATTGTTGGATGGCTATATGTAAAAAAGTGATATCAGAAGATCCCCAAAAAATTTTCGGATGTTCCTCAAGGAGCGGATAGTCGATTTTGTCGGCGATTCTTGCAGCACCGTACCCATCCGAAACACAGAATATCGCTTTTACTTCCGGATCTTCAATCATTTGATGAAAATCCCGCACCCGCTCTTCATCGCTTCCAGCCAAATAACCTCCTTGGCGTCCGATCGTTTGTCCCAATTTATATCGCAATCCCATGTCGGAGAATATCTTTAATTGGCTTTCAAGAATTTTCATATCAACCGGATTGCTTAAGGCGATCACTCCGACAGTGTCTCCTTCATTTAAATGCTTCGGTCTGATTTTCATGGGTTTCCTCCTAGTTGTCATGATACTAAAATTATATTAACAAATGATTTCAAACATTGCTCCAGAAAAACCATCCCATTATCCGCTGCCCCCATAAAAAACAATATGATGGTCTTTGAATGCATGTTGCGAAAGGCACAGCTGCCATTCATGAAATCAAGAAAGCAACCCTGGATCAAACATCAATCCGGGTTGCTTATTATCTTCCATCAACCTGATGTTTTTGCACCGTGCTTATCTTCGAATGACTGAACGACCACTGCAGCGGAGGCATCCCCAGTAACATTAAGGGATGTACGGATCATATCCAAAATCCGGTCAACCCCTGCAACAAGGGCCAATGCTTCAAGCGGCAATCCGACCGCTGTAATCACCATGGTGAGCATAATCAGTCCAGCCCCTGGAACACCCGCAGTGCCAATCGATGCGAGAGTGGCTACCAATATAATCATCAATTGCTGCGTAAATGAAAGATCGACTCCCAAGAACTGTGCAATGAACACCACACATACCCCTTGGTACAGCGCAGTCCCGTCCATATTGATTGTAGCCCCCAGCGGCAAAACAAAACTGCTCACTTTCTTGGACACACCCAAATGTTCTTCTGTATTTTGGATCGTGATCGGCAATGTGGCGGAACTGCTTGAAGTACTGAAAGCAACCAGACTGGCCGGCAAAATCCCTTTGAAAAACTTTACAGGGCTAAAGTTGGCCAACAATTTCACGGAACTTGAATAAACAATCAGGGCATGAAGGATGCATCCCGCATATACGACGAGAATCAATTTGATGAGTGGGAGCAGGACTGAAGCGCCATATTGTCCGACGACCGGTGCAATCAATCCGAAAATACCGATTGGAGCCACTTTCATAATGATGTGAGTGATTTTATACATGATTTCTGCAAGACCATCGAAAAAGTGGTATACAGGTTTTGCCCGGTCTCCGACAATGGCAATGGCAATTCCGAGGAAAAGGGCGAAAAAGATAATTTGGAGCATATTGGCTACAACCAAGGATTGGATCGGATTCGTAGGAATGATATTCAATAACGTATCAATAATGCCAGGCACTTCCGCAGGTTCAGCCGCTTCTTCCGATATTTTCAAATCGAGCCCTGAACCCGGTTTGAAAAGGTTTGCCAAAATCAAACCGATCAATACCGCAATCGCAGTGGTGATCAAATAATAAACAATCGTAATGCCGCCCATTCTGCCGATGCGTCTGACATCCCCTGTTCCCGCAACACCGACAACAAGCGATGCGAGCACCAGCGGAACAATGATAAATTTAATGAGCCTTAAAAATAAATCCCCCAGCGGTTTGACCACTTCAATACCGGGACCCACAATCACGCCGGCAATAATGGCAAGAACAAAGGCAATCAGGATTTGGGTAAGCAGACCGATCTTTTTCATTTTTCCCCTCCTTCAAGTTGTTTGGAATCAGGGGTTGGACATCGATGGATTATTTTGGATGAAAGGTACAAATCCCCCCTTTCGACTTGAAAATCAAGTGCTGTGCTTTATGGGTTTCGAGGTATTTTGTAGGGAAAACGTTTCCATCATTGCGGCTATTGTTTCAATCCTATGCATGAAAGGGCTTGGACTATGAAGATATTTCTTTAAAAAGTCTAAAAGAATTAAATGGGGACAAGGGGCAAGATGAAAGGATTTTATCATTGTAAACGATGAATGGAGTTTACCGATTGGATCAAGCGAAACCATATTCATTATTTCATTATGATTGTAACGTTTTGGATTTTTTCCGTCTAAAAAATATAGATTATCCAAAAAGGTTTTAACCGAAAAACTTTATATATTTTAAAAAGTTTTGGAGTGGTTCATTTTTTCTTTTCAAAAATATAGGCTGAAACATAACGAGCTTCAAGAGGTATTAAAAATTTAGAACAGCCCATGAAATTTCGTTACAAAATTTCATGGGCTGTTTTCATTTATTAAGAAGGTTTTGTCCCACCCTCAATCCGTACGAACTGCCGCGTTTCTAAATCAAAGAAATTTGTTCGTTAACGCTCCCGGTTCCTAGTCGCGGAAGTAACGTGTGGAAAGTTATACAAACATTACAATTAAATGCCCTTTAGATTTATATAAACATGAATGGTTGATTGAACCAATGGTATGTTTATATGCACAAGTCCATACAATTATACATTTTGGACTCATGCTGAATAAAGATAAAAACATAATAAACTTGTCTTGCAGATTATAGGTATCTTGAGCCAGAAAGACTGACCATTCAAAATCCCCGGACCAATTCAATTTCAATCCACTTTCTTACACTATTGATAAACCAAATTTTCGAACAGCTTTTCAAATCATCCAAGGTCAAAACCTTTTCCTGAATCTTCTCCGCTTTCAACAGATGCTCACGGAAAGTGCCTGCAAGGAGCCCGCTTTTGACAGGCGGCGTCCACAGTTTCCCGTCGATTTCCAACACGACATTCCCGTTGATGAACTCTGTCAATTCCCCTCTTTCATTCCATAGCAGAACATCAAAAATTTCATCTGACGCAGGCTTGAACTGCTCATAAATATCCCGATTCGTCGTTTTGTGATATAAAAATAAATGTTCCGAATGGATTGGGCTTTTGGCAAGAATCGCTTTTTTCGGAGACTGCATTTTCACAATCGGCTGACCTTCGATTATACAAGCACCGTTTTGCTCCAATAGCAATCGCACTTTCCATTGGCCGGAAGGATTCGTTTTGGCAAATTCCTTCAGCTTCTTTTCCACTTCATCCGTGTTGACGGCATACTGAAAATAAGTTGCCGATTTCTTCAAACGGTTCAAATGCTCCTCCAGGAGAAAATACTCGCCGTTATCCAATAGCAAACTCTCCAGCAATTGGAACGCTTTTTCTTCCCTGTTCAGAAAAGCGCATTTGGCAAGAACTTCATGAAATTCGTCTTCAGCGGTGGAGTCCCAAGTAATGCCCCCACCGACACCATAAGTGGCCTTCCCTGTCTGATGGTCGATCACTACTGTCCGAATGGGCACGTTAAAAATGGCTTCTTGATCGGGCGTGATGTATCCAATAGCCCCGCAATACACTTCCCGGGGTGATTTTTCCAGCTGTGAGATGATATCCATTGTGCTGGCTTTTGGAGCCCCTGTAATGGAGCCGCAAGGAAAGATGGCTTTAAATACATCCACCAGTTCCGCATCTTTTTTCAACTTCGCCGTCACAGTCGAAGTCATTTGATGCACCGTCGGATATTGTTCGATTTCAAATAATTTGTCCACTTTCACCGTTCTCGTTTCCGCAACGGCTCCTACATCATTCCGCAGCAAATCCACAATCATTACATTTTCCGCACGGTTTTTTTCGGAATGATACAGCCAATTTGCCCGTTCCAGATCCTCTTCAAAGGTTTTTCCCCTTTTCACCGTACCTTTCATCGGCCGAGTTGTGATGTGATTTCCTTTCATATGGAAAAACAATTCGGGAGAGGCGGACAGGATGCTGTGTTCCCCTGTATGTATATAAGCACAAAAATTTGCCTTTTGGGCTTTTTTCATTTTATCAAATAAGGCAAAAGCGTCCCCTTGAAAGCGGGCATGTAATCGGATCGTATAATTCGTCTGGTAAGTGATCCCCTTTGCAATGGCGTCTTTAATGGATTGAATGGCTTCCCGATATTCCGATTCATTCGTATCAGGCTCCCACTCCGTCAATGAATAGGAACCTTGACTTGCCATCACTTGATATGTAGGTTCTTTATAAAGGCCGAACCACAACAAAGGCATCTGATAATCCGCCTTTGTTTTTAATGAAGAGTCGAAAGCCGGGGCGCTCTCATAAGATAAAAACCCCGCCGCATAATACCCTTTCTTTACCCATTCTTGCACTTCTTGAAGACAAGTTAACACTTCATGCATTTGGCTGGCAGAAATGATTTTTTCCGGATGAAGAAAAGCAATAGGCTCAATCATTCCATTCGATTTTGCAAATTCGAAATAGAGAAATGGCGTTAGTTCGTTCATGAATCATTTCCTTTTCTGTTTAGAAATTTCTATACATAGTATAGTAAAATTGTGTGTTATTGCAAATTTTTATTTTTTATCAACCATGAATCCAACAGCTTTGAGAAGAGAAAAGATGTGGCTGATTCATGCATAAATCAAGCAGGATATTAGCCAAAGATGGCACAATAATAGTCATTCTGCTTCAAATTTGTAAACATAATAGCCAGAGGAGGAAAAAAGGGAATATTGAGAGGCGATAATAGTCAAATAGAGGAAGATATTAGTCATTTTTTCAAAGATAATAGTCAATCTTAAGAAGATAATAGCCATTGTGGAAAAATAGGGAATGCTGAGAGGCGATAATAGTCAAATAGAGGAAGATATTAGTCATTTCTTCAAAGATAATAGTCAATCTTAAGAAGATAATAGCCATTGTGGAAAAATAGGGAATGCTGAGAGGCGATAATAGTCAAAGTTGATTCGATAATAGCCAAAATGCCAAGGATAATAGTCAAACTTGGCAAAATAATTGCCAAAGCATTAGAAAAGAGCGAATGAGAAAGCCAATCATCATTCTCATTCGCTCTTTTGAATAAACCCACGTTTTCTAGAACAAAGACATTTGTTCCTTTTCTGTCAGTCTTTCCAACGCTTCCGGTTCATGGTCGCGGAAGTATGCGTGGTGGAGCCATTTTTCCGTTGTGACGATTTGTTTATTGGCTTGTTTGGCTTCACGGAGTTTGCAGCTATAAATTACAGGGAAATAATCCCGCAAAAACTTCCCTTCCGCATGGGCGGTCAATGCGATGATTTGAAATCCCAATTGTTCCGCAACAAAGAAAACCGGACTGAGCACATGATCGCTCGATGCTTTGCCGAATGGATTGTCCAAAATCACCACCCGGCTGTGCTTCATGTTTGTTTTTTGATGCTGTTTCTTTTCAGCGACGTATTTTAACAAGCCCAAAAACAACGTCATATTTTTGCTCCATTTTTCTCCGCCTGACCATACATTGCTCTGCTCCCAAGAATAGGACCTTGTCGACACTTTATTTTCGTTTGTCACTTTACGGCAACTTACTTTCATGCCTTCATTTTTCATCACCACTTGCAGAAGCTGTTTGGTTTGCATCCACATTTCAATGTCATTCCGAACTTTCGTTTCATCCTGAAGGCCATTTTCTTTTACATAACGATCCGACTCCAGTTGAAGCATAATCCACTCAATGTAATCGCGGATCCGCTGCTTACCTTCTTCTTCGTCCCATTGAGGGATCGTAAAAGTATAAATCGTTTTCCATTGATCCTCTTCTTTTACTTTTGTATGTTTTGGAATTTGTTTCAACTCTTCTACCACTGTTTTTAAATGGTTATGGATTTGGTTGATATATGCTTGCAATTCCTCATCTTTTTGCCGTATATGTTCATTGGCATAATTCGTCGACCGCTCGATTCGGATCATCATATTCTTTTTAAAATCCAATAACTCTTCATAACCCGTCTTATAATCCACACCTTCAATCGCCATTTTTTGCAATTTATTATCAGAAATCGTTGAACAAAACTGCTTATAAGCTTGTTTTTGGGCATCCACCGCTTCCTTTTCCTTCTCCACTTGTCCACTATGTTGCTCCAATTCTTGGATAATGGCTTTCACCATTTTCTTCCGATTATAGATAAAATCCATTTTTTCATTTTCACTTAAAGGGATTGTCACGACTTGCGGTGCGTTAAAATGATGTTTTTCAATGAATTTGATCAGCTCGCGTTCTGCTTCATCAATCTTGTTTTGCTCTCGTGACACTTGTTCCATCTGTTCATCCAAATAATTCTTCTCTTTTTGAAGCGCCTTCTTTTCTTCAGCAAGCTCTTCTTCCGCTTGGTTTAATGGAACGGAGAATGTGTAAATATCATGATCCGGAAAATTTTCACGGAAAAGCTGTTTCAAATGATTTCTTTTTCCTTTTTGCTCTTCCTTTGCAGAAAGCTTTTCTGTAACCTGTTTTTCCAACTTGTTTAATGCCTGTTTCAACTCTTTTATTTTGATAATCTTATTTTGCAATAAATGTTCTCCATCTGATGGAAATTCCCAATGTTCATGCACATTTTCACATTCATTGCGGATCTGATCCATCTCTTCCTGCAGTTTAGTCAAATTGTGTTTGGCATTGGCCAGCTTTTCATTCAATTCTCCTATACTTTTTGACGCTTGATGGATTTTCAAATTCAGCGTCTGGATTTTGTCGCGGAGATTTTTCCGGCTTTCCCCGGTAAAAATTGGGGTCAATGATTGCACTTCTTTATACTCTTCATCATTTTTAAGAGAATCTAATTTCCATTTTAAATTTTGTTTGCGTTCCTCCAGTGCAGCCTTTTGTTCGTTATAATCCAATAATTGTGCGGCTAAATATGCTTTTTTGGCTTTTATATTGGCCAATACGTCTTTCAATTCTTTTTCAACTTCCTTGGCCTCTTTTACTTCACGGCAATAATGGAAATATTGATTCCCTTCCTGGATTTTCCGTTCAAGCCCTTGCATTTCTTCTTGGCAAAGTTCCATTTGTTCCCCGATGGTTGTGATTTGATGCTTCAGATTCTTTCGCTGCTGCTCCGCATTTTCAATTTCTCTTTCGATTTGTTCGATTTTTAACATCGTTTCCGACCATCTTTTTTGAAAATCGGTCAGCCGTTCATATGGATAGTCTTTCAAAAATTGTTGGAAGGCTTGTAGGGCATATTCCCATTCTTTTTGTTCCGTTTCTTTCAGTTCTCTTTCCTTCGTCGCTTTTTCCGCATCCACACGGACTTTTTCTTTCCATTGCCCAAAGGTCTCTTCCATCATCCCTTTTTCCCAATGAGCAGGAATAATCCAGGATGGCTCCGGTTGGACGGCATCTTTCTTTATCTTCGCCGCTTCTTCGGTCGTCAGTATTTGAATCGGGTATCGAAGTTCATCTGCAAGGTCTTCCACTTTCTTTTGCAATTCTTCCTTCAATTTATTGGTTGTAATCAAAGTGACAGCCCATAACGGATAGAAGACTTTTTCTTCATAATCCGCTTCATTCAGCATCTGCAAATATTCAATACCCGTTACACAATAGTCCAATTGATTTTTCCATGATTTTATCCGCGCTTCAATCAACGGATCGCTGAAAAATGTTTTCTGTTCCCCATAATCATCGACTAAACGCAATGCCACCCGCTCTTTGTATAATAAAACCTCTTTTTCCTTTTTCAATTTTTCGATGGTTTCATAAAGCCGGTTATAAATGGAGTGTTCATTTTCATAGACCGATTCCAGAATGGCCCATTGCGGTCTTAATCTTCCCAAAATTCGAATCAATTTTCTTTGTTCATTTTCAATTTGGCTTTTCTCGTTTTTCAATTGTTCTTTTGCAACATGCAAACCGTTCTTCTCATTTTTTAATTTTTCGATGGTTTCATCCAGCTCAATCGATTGCTTCTCTTTTTCCTTCTTCTCTCCGTGCAGCCGTATCAGTTCTTCATCCAAAAATTGATGGCGGTTTTGCCATTCGGCCATTTTCTCTTCCACTTGTTCGTGCTGTGGATTGGAAAGCAAAGTTTGTTTCAACCTTTCGATATCCGCTTCCCTCATTTGGATGGTTTTCTGAACACCGGCGATTTCCCTTTGCTTATCCAAATCATGTTTTTCGATGGACCGCTTTTCTTCCTGCAAAGTATCGATTTGCCTTACAATCGGATTGAGTTCGAATTGGATTTGTTCCATATTCTTTTTCATGTCATCCATCTGTTCAATAAAATGTCCGAGCAGCGCCTGCTTCGTTTCTTCCAATTGGTTTTGCAAATCCGAGAGCTCTTCTATTTCTTCCAGCTTCTTCATTTCGCTTTCAACAAACGCAATTTCCTTTTGATAATGATTCAAAAGTTGCTTGCATTTCGCAAATTTCAATGAATAATAGGCAAGGCTATGTTGCTCCAGTTCTTCCTTTTTTGTGCCATATTCAACATTTGCCAGATCATAATCTTTCTGCAGTTGTTCGTATTTTTCTTCCTCAACGGCAATCTGATAAGACGCCTCTTTCACTTCATGTTCTTTTTTCTTTTGAATCCAAAGATTGAATTGCTCTTCATTCTTTTCCATTTCTTTTGCAACATCGATTTTTTGAATTTGAATCTCTTCCCATATTCCTTTTGCCTTCTGCTTCGACTTGTCATAGGCAAGCTGGGAGGAATGCAGTTTTTCAAACGTTTGCACGTATTTTTCCAGTTGATGTTGGATCCGCTTGTTCTCTTCAATGGTTTCTTTCAGTTTTTTATAAAGTTTCAAATTATCCAGCTGTTTTTCAAAGATATCGGCAAAAAGGGTTGGATGATGACCCGCAATCGATTGTTCAACGGTCGGTATCAATAAGCGGTCAAATAACTGGGTGGTGTTTTTGCAGGCTTCGAAAAAGGCCTCGACGCCCCCTTCCGAGCTGTTGATTGTCACAATACTTTCCCATTCATCGGCAATAATATGGTATTGTTCTTCAATAAACTTCCGATATTCTTTGATTGTCGAAAACGTTCTTGCCGATAAAGGATATCGTTCCTTCATGCCATTGTAATAATCAAGCATTTCTCCCTTGTCGGCAGGTCTGGTGCCGCCTTGTCCTTCCCGAACAAAAGGAATGCCTTCGATTCCGTTCTGATCCCCTTCATCATATTCATAAACATAGCGGTAAGAATCCAATCCTTTATCCGTCATAAAAAGGGTCACCGCCGTCACAACATATCGCCGTGGACGTTCGTTGAGTATCCATTCGATCGCAATATGGGCCGGGGCATTTTCCAACACCAAAGTGTTTTTAATTTTTCGATCCGCCAAATCGGTATGGGGAATCATCCCTTGCAATACCGTTTGGATAAAAACGGTCTTCCCTCCGCCGTTTTCAAGAAGAATCGCCCCATTATATCCGTTGAATAAAAAGAGTTCATCATTATAACGCTTGTTGCCTTCTTCATAGACAATATTGGTCAATCTGATTTTATTGATGGCCGGCATGTTGTCCCTCCTTATCAAAACCGTAAAGAAACTCAAAAATCCCTTTGTTATATTCCACTGCCATGAAAAATCGCTGGATGATGGTCATCGCTTTTTCCGTCAAGGTGATTTCATTATTCCCGATTTCCCGGATCAACTGTTGGTCGTTCAAAAACTTTGCAACCATATGCAGGAAGCTCATTCGGCTAATCGTATTTCCTGATTGCCGCTTAGCGGTTTCCTTAATATCATCCATATCATCCCATTTTTCGATGATAGCGCTCCAATTGTAAGAAAACTCTTTTTCCGATGCTTTTAATTGTTCCTCATCATGGGATTTCAAATGATCAATCCGCTCCTGAATCAGCCGGATCCAATCATCCATGCCGATAAATTGCCTTGTGGGATGCGGACTTTGATAGGAATCATAAAAACTGCCGAAAAGAACAAGTATGCAAAAATAAAGAAGATACATATCCGCATTCGTCGCACCGGAACGCAAATATTTCCGTTTAATCCACTCATTGCTTACATGGAATGGAGACAGCTTCGGTTCAGGAACGAGAAACAGTTCTTCACTCGTTTTGATTATGGCGCAATGCACTTCCTGGCTGAACAATTCAAGAAGGGCGCGCACATCTTCATCGGCATTATAGATTTGAACGGCCTCTTTGCCCAAAACCCCGTCCTTTGCCAGCTTCGTATATAGTCGAAAGGCTTGCAACACCGTTTGTTCAGAATAGTTCATCTTCATCCTCCAACTTTATGTTCATTTCACTGATGGAATAGCGATCTACTTTTTGAATGATCGCTTTATCTTCCGTAACGATTAATTTGCGTTTTCCCAATAATCGAAAGGCCTCATCAAAAACCGTTCTGCTTTCTTCATCATCCGTTCCCGCTTGAATAGGCGAACGTTGGTGGAGAACAATCCAAAAATCGTAGAAATACCGCATTTGGAATAGATTCTCCAATTGATTTCTTTCGAGATAGGATATGAACTCGGATAACGTATTGCCGCTATTTTCTTCATAAGCCTTCAGAAAATGTTCCATCAGCTCTTTATATTTTTCTGAAATCCATTGTTTATATGAATTGAAGCTGTTTTCGTCATCCACTTCATAAAAGTGATATTCCACCTTCTCTTTTCGGTCTTCCACGATATTCTGTTCTTCCAAAACAGCAAGCAGCGACCAAAATTCATTTTCTTCCACTTTCAGGAAAGGATGGAGAACGCCTTTCATCGCATCCAACGGCAAAGGGGTGGACACAATGAGAGACACGATATCTTGGTCGAAGTTAAAGGAATGCATGCCCGTATAATAAAGCGACTCCTGGGCTGTAATCAAAGTCGTGTTTTTCAAATGGAGCGTCTGATTCAGAAGCTCGGAATGTTCATAGTGCACTTTCTCCAATTCCCTGTTGATCTGCAAAATGTATTGATACGTTTTCTGCTCCTTTTGATGAATATTTTCGGCAAACAATCGTTCCCTCGTTTCTTTGACAAACTCCCTCAATTCTTTGAATTCTTCATCTTCCCGTTCCAGCCTCTGAAAAATATCATCAAGCAGCTCTTTATACCGCTCAAACGTTTCTTCGGACACAATGCTTCGCTGGATTTCATGCTTCAATTTGACAATGCGTTCCTGCAACGTCTCGACGGCCACCCGCATTTCATTGATTTGCCGAAGTGCCCCCTTAAATTCCCCCTTTTCCAGCTGTTTCCGTAAAATCAATTGGTTGATGGAAATTTGAAACTCACTGTAAAACTCCTTCGTTGCAAAAATCAATTCCAATCCATCTTCATCCAATGTGTAGAATTGGGTATTCGTTCCGGCATCAAAATCGTTCGCCTTCAAAATGGAATATTCAATGGTCTCCTCCGCCTTTTCCTCCCAATTAAAATAACCGTAGCTGCGTTTTTTTCCGTGGGTCGGGCGGAAATTTTGAATCAAGGTTCTGGCCAGTTCTTCATAGGTTTCCTCTTTCAGCATATACACTTCTTTCGTGGCCTCTTTTAAAAAGGAAGCCAATTCTTTGACACCTGTCCTTTGATTTCGCATCAACTTCTGTTCAAAGAAAAAAAGCAAAGTGAGGAGGCCAAGCCCTTTCATATCAATCTTCGTCCCATTTAAATCAACATCCCTTTTCCGATCCAGTTCATTCAATGGTTCAAAAAGGGCGATGCGCCGGATCCGATCTCTGTATCCGCTTAATAACGCTTGCATATCCATCTGTTCCAATCGGATCCCCTCCAAATTTCCTGCAATTCTTTTGATTTTAAGATTTCCTGCGGGTAATACTTCCCTTGCGAAAACATCATCGCCAGTTGTTCTTGCTCCTTTTGCGGAAATTGGCTAATGAATTTTTCTTGAGCTTCAGTATATTGTCTTTGATATTCTTTTCCGGCGATTGGCTGTTTTTCAAGACAAGCTTTATAGAATGGCAATGCCGAATGGGCTTTGATTTTTTGGTTCAACGAATGCCAAATGGACACTCCTTCCCGGTCAATGTCGCCGAAATAGAAAAAATGATGCTGGGCGTTGACCGGATATTGGTCCTGGAACTGTTCGATGCTATGGATGATTTTCTTCCCACTTCCGTAAATCAATGTGGAAAATTCAGTGGATGGCAAAGCCGGAAGCAGACCTTGATAAGTCGTTTTATTTTCAACAATGAGGTGAAACTGTGTCTCCTTTGATACCAGATTGGGATGGATGGCAAACATCAACGGGTCGGAAACAGGGATGATGTTAAAAGAATGGAAGAGTCCGATACGCTCCAGCAGCTCTTTTCCCCCTTTTTCAGTGAGCCATTTTTCATCCTGGACCAGTTCAAAACTGCGCTCCGGTGCAGGAACGGACTCTTTCGGAAAACCAAATGTTTTTATGTATTCATCGATTTTGATGAGATAAGGAAGATCGTGCCGCCAAATGGAAGGATCTTTTTTGTAATATTCATCAAGGTTTATGGATGGATGGAGCTTGTTGCGATAATGTTGAATCTCTTGATGGAAACCGGTTTGAAGCAGACTTTTATTGATCCGGTACTGAAAGGCGAGCGATGGATTTCTTGTCGTTCTTCCTTTAGACTTCACCATCTCCAAAATGCCTTCCTGTTCCAGCTTCAAAATAAAGCCGGCATATTCTTCGTATGTATGAAAGAAATTCCCCATGATTGCTTCCAATGCGGATAATCCTATCATTCTTTTCGGATAGCCATTAAGTGCGCGGTAAATTTCATCCACTATCCTTACCTCCGAACATTCTTTTTTCTTATTTTACTTAAAATGAAGGGAAATTGGAAATACAAGTCTGTGAAGAAAGTTAGGGGAATGTTGCACAGTTCAAGAAATGTTTGGTTGGGGGGAGGGGATTTCAATAAAAATCGTTTTACGGGCAATCAATAGATTTGTCAAAACAATAAAAAATGAAAATTTTTGTTGAGAAGTGTTTCTTTCCATTCATGTATTCTTTATTTTCGAAACTTATGAATTTTTATACATCGTAGTGTGTTTCTCTTTATATTCACTATAATAAGAAATTAAATACCTTTTGTAATTATATGGATTCGCCATCGGACACTAGTGTCGCATAAAAAATATCAATAGACATAATAAAACTGAATTTTCTCACTAGCGTCGCATTAAAATAATTTAACACCTTCAAATAAACCGAATTTTCTGAAATATAATCCAAACACAAAAAAATCCTTTATAATGGTTGGGTGGTAGTAAACCATCCAAATCCAATACAAAGGACAAAACCATGGATAAGTTTACACGAAAAACATCATTTGAACAATAGTTTTCACCAATTCATTTAAACTTATTTGACGATATGGTGAAATCCTATCAATTAGATTACTATACAAAGAAGCTTTATATGGCTTCATTTCTGAAATGACTGTTGTACGCTCAATTACATGAAACCGAGAGTTTGCGAGCTTTA
>JGI25330J36431_1000118_pt1 | contig 34811 bp, 32 predicted proteins | sample HigsolmetaAR205D_FD_36431 | JGI IMG/M metagenome (IMG submission 36431) | reverse complement strand
CCGCTAACCAATTAAAAAGCAAGCTTTCTAATTGGTCCGCTCGACTTGCATGTATTAGGCACGCCGCCAGCGTTCGTCCTGAGCCAGGATCAAACTCTCCAAAAAAGAGATTTGATTAGCTCAAAAATTACTTGTCCGAATCCGGTTGTCAACGAGGGTTAACAACCGGAAGTATTATTACATCAACGTTTTAGTGTTCAGTTTTCAAGGTTCATATCCTATCGCCTCGCAGCGACTTAATTATAATAACAATTTTCAAAATGTATGTCAATAAAAATTTCAAATTATTTTTTTAACAAATCATTTTTAAGAAAAAACTTTTAATAAAAAACGATTTGTTCTTGGAAAACGGCTTTTTATTGACATGAAAAAGAAGTATTCAGATATGAAAATTATTTGGATCATTCACGAGATAGAATTCTATTATAGAATGATAAAAAAATCAAGCTTTATTATCATTTTTTAATCGTTTGGTATGACTCGGGAAATCATTAGCGCATTTTGTTTGGATAAATCGATAATCTCTCCATTTTTTAATAGCCTGATAATAGGGCGGGTTGGGTAAAACTGATTGACAAAAATTACTTCCGCTTTTTCCAGGTTTGTTAATTCCACCTTTGTTCCAATCGGCAAATCGGCCACTAAGTTTGTTAAAGTATTGACCACCTGGATATCAAATTTTCCAAATTCCGTTTCTTTAATCATTTCAATGACTTTGAATAAAGATTCCTTTGACCGATATACGCGATCGCAAGTCATGGCATGGAATGTATCAGCCACAGCAATGATTTGCGCCAATTGGGACACTCTTCCCATTTTAATTCCTATCGGGTAGCCGCTGCCATCCAAGCGTTCGTGATGTTGTAGTACGGCGAGTTTCATTTCAGGCTTTAAAGCGGCCAATTCTTTCACCATGTTATAACTATAAACCGGATGTCTACGGATTTCGTCGTATTCATTTTTCGTAAGGGCACCCTTTTTATTCCGTATAATCTTAGGAACTTTTGCCATCCCGCAATCTGCAAGGGCTCCAGCAATGCCGATTTGCAACGTATTTCCCCGGTCAAAGCCCAGCTTGTTTGCAAGTGTGGCCGCAATTAATCCTGTAGCGATGCAATGGTGGTACAGATAATCATTTGGTGTGGAATAATGGGTCAAATCAAAAAGATACGACCGGTCTTCCAAAACTTTTTCGATTAATGGGAAAATGACCTCTCTCACTTTAATCAGGTCAATTTTTGCGCCAGCTTCCCATTTACTGAATTCTTTTTTAAATATTTCTAAATTCGCCAAATATTCCTTCCCGAACGTACTAAGTTGATTATCTTGTTCGGCAATCACGCTTTCTTCTTTCTCCACTTTTTTATTTGAAACACGTTTTTTCTTCTCATCAAAAAGAATTGGCACTTCCTGAATATTGAACGCTCTGAATACATGCAAAAGTTCGGAAGTAATGGGTGTATTTTTTGCAACGATCGGATATCTAGTATTTGCGTAAATATCTTTTCCGACAATATCTCCAAAATCCAAATTATTGATGTGAACCATTGTTATCTTCAATCTGAAAACCTCCTTTTCTGATTATTCGTAAATCCATCCTCCATGCAAAATTATACAATATTTTACTTATTCATTTTGGATATTTTTATGAATAAAAAAACAGAAACATCATAATAAAGCGATGTTTCTGTTTAAGGAATTTATTCATGTTTATATTTCATTTTCCTTTACATATCAGGCTTTATCATTTTCTTCTTTTTCTGTTATATCGTTTTCATCGGAATTTTCTTCTTTCTTCACTCTAGCTACTGTTGCCACGCATTCATCTTCGGCCAAGCGGATTAGCCGTACCCCTTGCGTATTTCTGCCGATACAAGATATATCATTCACGTCCATACGGATGAGTATGCCATTGTTTGTAATCAACATGATGTCTTCTGTGCCGTCCACGGTTTTTACCGCGCACATTGGGCCGTTTTTCTCTGTAATCTGAATCGTTTTTATGCCTACTCCACCCCGGTTTTGCAGGCGATATTCAGATTCAGGCGTCCGTTTTCCGTAACCTTTTTCAGTTACGACCAAAATATCTTGACCCGGTTCGACGATTTCCATACCGACTACCCAATCGCCTTCGCGAAGTTTAATACCGCGTACTCCGGCTGCGGTACGGCCCATTTCACGAATATCCTGTTCTTCAAAACGGATTAACATGCCGTTTCTGGTACCAATGACAACATGTTTTGAACCGTCTGTTAATCGGACAGAAATCAATTCATCATCTACGTTCAAATGAATTGCAATTAAACCGTTATTGCGGATATTGGCAAATTGGGATAAAGAAGTGCGCTTTGTAATCCCCATTTTTGTCGTAAAGACGAAGAACGCATTTTCATCATATTCTTTTACACCAATCATCGCCGTAACTTTTTCTTCTTTCTCAAGATTTAACAAGTTAACGATTGGTAAACCTTTTGCTGTACGTCCGTATTCAGGGATTTCATATCCTTTTGCCCGATACACTTTCCCTTTGGAAGTGAAGAATAAAATGACGTCATGGGTAGATGTGAACAATAAATGTTCCACAAAATCATCTTCGTGGGTATTCATTCCTTGCACTCCGCGGCCGCCGCGTCTTTGACTGCGATATGTGTTGGCCGCCAATCTCTTAATATATCCTCTATGGGTCAATGTAACGACGGAATCTTCCCTTGGGATCAAATCTTCATCTTCAATCATTTCCGGACCGCCGGGAGCAATTTCAGTTTTGCGTTGGTCATTATATTTTTCTTTAATTTCTAACAGTTCTTTTTTAATAATGTCAATAATTTTTGACTCATCAGCTAAAATGGCTTTTAATTCGCCTATAAGTTTTTGCAAATCATGATATTCATTCTCTATTTTTTCTCTTTCCAGTCCGCTCAAACGAACGAGGCGCATATCGAGGATGGCTTGTGCTTGTTTTTCCGATAAGTTAAAGCGCTCCATTAAAATGGGTTTTGCTTCTTCTCCTGTGCGAGAAGAACGAATGATATTGATGATTTCATCGATATGATCAAGAGCAATGCGCAAGCCCTCTAAAATATGTGCCCGATCTTCCGCTTTCTTCAATTCATATTGAGTACGGCGGGTGATGACTTCTTTTTGATGTTCTAAATATTGATAAAGCACTTCTTTTAAACTTAATACTTTTGGTTGGCCGTGAACGAGGGCAAGCATGTTCACGCTAAAATTCATTTGCATGGCCGTTTGTTTGTATAAGTTGTTCAACACCACATTGGCATTGGCATCTTTTCTTACTTCTATAACAATCCGCATGCCCCGGCGGTCAGATTCATCACGAAGATTGGAAATTCCTTCGATTTTTTTATCCCGAACGAGCTCAGCAATTTTTTCAATTAACTTCGCTTTATTCACTTGATATGGAATTTCTGTTACAACAATGGTTTCTTTTCCAGTCGAACTTGTTTCAATTTCCACTTTTGCACGCACAACAATTGTGCCACGTCCTGTTTCATAAGCGCGACGAATTCCGCTTCGTCCTAAAATAATCCCGCCTGTCGGAAAATCTGGCCCTGGAATAATTTCCATCAACTCATCTGTTGTAATTTCAGGATTTTCCGCTACTGCGATAACCGCATCAATTGTTTCTCCCAATTGATGCGGAGGAATATTTGTTGCCATACCAACAGCAATTCCTGAAGCTCCGTTTACGAGCAAGTTAGGGAACCGAGAAGGCAATACTTTTGGTTCCTTTTCAGTTCCGTCATAGTTTGGATCATAATCAATCGTATTTTTATTGATATCCCGAAGCATCTCCATCGCAATTTTTGACATGCGGGCTTCCGTATAACGCATGGCAGCAGCGCCGTCTCCATCAACTGAACCAAAGTTGCCATGTCCATCCACTAAAACGTAACGATAGCTAAAGTCCTGCGCCATCCGCACAAGTGCATCATAGATGGAAGAGTCTCCGTGGGGATGGTATTTCCCCATTACATCTCCTACGATGCGGGCACATTTTTTATACGGTTTATCTGAATGGTTTCCCAATTCATACATGCCGTAAAGAATACGGCGTTGAACAGGTTTCAAGCCGTCTCTCACATCCGGCAGGGCACGGGAAACAATGACGCTCATTGCATAATCTAAAAAGGATTTTTGAACTTCTTCGCTAATTTTCACTTGTTTGATTTCTGAATTAATATTTTCAGCCATGGATGAGCCCTCCTTTCATGCATATTAAACGTCTAGATTTTCAACATATACTGCATTTTCTTCAATAAATTGTCTACGGGGCTCTACTTCATCGCCCATTAGTTGTCTAAAGATTTGATCGGCTTTAATGGCATCATCCAATTGGATTTGAAGCAACGTACGTCTTTCTGGATCCATCGTTGTTTCCCATAGTTGTTCAGCATTCATTTCTCCTAAACCTTTATATCGTTGAATTGTAGGTTTTGGATTATCTGGAAGGCGTTTTAAAATTTCCTGAAGTTCTTCATCTGAATAACAGTACTCTACATGCTTTCCTTGCTTTACTTGATAAAGAGGCGGTTGGGCAGCATATACATATCCTGCTTCGATAAGCGGACGCATGAATCGGAAGAAGAATGTTAGCAATAGAATGCGGATATGTGCTCCATCGACATCAGCATCGGTCATAATGATGATTTTATGATATCGGGCTTTTTCTAGATCAAATTCATCCCCGATACCTGTACCAAAGGCTGTGATCATGGCGCGAATTTCCGCATTGGATAAAATGCGGTTTAAATTGGCTTTTTCCACATTTAAAATTTTTCCGCGCAAAGGCAAGATGGCTTGGAAGTAACGGTCACGACCTGATTTAGCCGATCCGCCCGCTGAATCCCCTTCGACAATGAAAATTTCAGATTCTGCCGGATTTGTAGAAGTACAGTCAGCAAGCTTCCCTGGTAAATTTGAAATTTCCAACGCTGATTTTCTTCTTGTAAATTCCCGGGCTTTTTTGGCCGCAACACGAGCTCTAGCAGCCATTATTCCTTTTTCAACAATTTTTCTAGCAATCGATGGATTTTCTAATAAAAATCGTTCAAAGCTTTCCGAAAAGATTTGGTTTGTAATGGCACTTACTTCCGAATTTCCTAATTTCGTTTTTGTTTGCCCTTCAAATTGAGGATTCGGATGTTTTACAGATATAATGGCAGTTAAACCTTCGCGGACATCTTCACCTGTTAAATTTGCATCGTTATCTTTAATCATGCCGCTTTTTCGTGCATATTCATTAATGACACGAGTCAAAGCCGTTTTAAACCCAGATTCATGGGTACCGCCTTCATAAGTGTTGATATTATTTGCAAAGGAATAAATGTCAGTGGAGTATCCCGCATTATATTGCAATGCAATTTCAACGGAAATTCCATCCTTTTCCCCCATAATATCAATCGTTTCATGAATCGGCTCTTTCGACTCATTTAGATGCTCTACATACTCTCGAATTCCGCCTTCGTAATAATAAGTATCAGAATGCACTTCATCCCCGCGCTCATCCGTCAATGTCAGCCTAATGCCGCGGTTTAAATAAGCCAGTTCACGCAAGCGGGTTGCCAATGTCTCGTAATCATATACAGTCGTTTCCTTAAAAATTTCCGGATCCGCTTTAAAACGTGTTGTCGTTCCAGTTTCATCTGTATCTCCCAACACTTTTAGCGGTACAACCGTATTCCCTCTAGCAAACTTAATATAATAAATATGACCATCCCGTTTTACATACACTTCAGTTTCTTCGGAAAGCGCATTTACTACAGAAGCTCCAACACCATGCAAACCTCCGGAAACTTTATAGCCGCCGCTTCCAAATTTTCCTCCAGCGTGGAGTACAGTCATAATTACTTCAACGGCAGGAATACCCATTTTTTCATGGATGCTTACCGGTATCCCCCTGCCGTTATCTTCCACACGAATCCAATTATCTTTTTCTATCGTTACATGAATTTTATCGCAATAACCAGCTAATGCTTCATCAATACTATTGTCTACAATCTCCCACACTAAATGGTGTAAACCTTTTGAATTTGTTGAACCAATATACATTCCTGGACGTTTGCGGACAGCTTCTAATCCTTCTAAAACTTGTATTTGTTCAGCATCATAATTTCCCTGAACTTTACTATCTTCTAAAGCCACCACGTTCACCTACTCTTTCATACCCTAGTATGCATTTATTTCATCACATAAAATCCTATAAAATCCAATGATCAACTATTCAGTCTCTATTTTTCCTTGTTTCACGTGAAACATTTTTGCGTGTTGTAATGTCTCATGGTGAATTCCATCAACACTTGTAGTCGTAACAAAGGTCTGAACTTCTCCTTGAATCGTGTTCAGCAAATGGGATTGACGGAAATCATCCAATTCAGACAATACATCATCCAAAAGCAATATAGGTGATTCTCCTGTTTCTTGCTTAATTAATTCAATTTCAGCCAACTTTAAAGAAAGGGCAGTTGTCCTTTGTTGTCCTTGCGATCCATAAACCTGAACATCATAATCGTTGACTAAAAATTGCAAGTCATCACGATGAGGTCCGATGAGTGTCAGGCCCCTTTCCATTTCCTTTTCTTTCACTTGAGCGAATTTTTCCGCTAAGTATGTAGATATATCGGTGATGGACCAATCTTTATCAATTCCTTTGGTTGTGAAGTATTTTATTTTTAACTTTTCCATTCCTTGAGAGATGCCGGAATGAATCTTTTCCGCCCATTCCTGTAATAGATTAACAAATTCAAAACGCTTACGAATAATTTGTACAGCGGATTGAATATATTGTTCTGTGTAAATATCAAATAATACTTCATCGATTTTTTGTTTTTCTTGATAACTTTTCAATAACTGGTTTCTCTGCTTTAAGAGCTTATGGAAATTCAGCAGTTCATGCAAATAAACGGGGGAAATTTGGCCAATTTCCATATCAATAAAACGTCTGCGCACTTGCGGACTTCCTTTTACGATGTTCAAGTCCTCCGGCGCAAACATGACAACGTTAATTTGACCTATATAGTTACTTAGTTTCGATTGTTCAATATGGTTAACTTTTCCCTTTTTCCCTTTTTTAGTAATTAAAAGCTCCAAAGGAAAGCTAACATGTCGTTTTTTGATTTCCCCTTTTATTTTACCATAGTCTGTTTCCCAACGTATCAATTCTTTATCATTGCTCGTCCGGTGGGATTTGGCCATCGCCAATACATAGATGGATTCTAAAATATTCGTCTTTCCTTGGGCATTTTCTCCAATGAGGACATTGATTTTTGGAGAAAACTCTAAATTGAGAGATTCATAATTGCGGTAATTGGTAAGTTGTAAACGTTCAATAATCATTCCTTTTCTCCGTTCTTGTTTACAATTACATATCTTCCACAACCAGGAATATTGATGAAATCGCCATGTCTTAATTTTCGTCCACGTCGTCTTTCAATTTCACCGTTGACATACACATTGTTTTCTTCCAAATACCATTTGGCCATACCACCAGAGCCGATCACATTGGTCACTTTCAACACCTGACCGAGCGTGATGAATTCCGTGTCAATAACTAATTCATTCAAATAAATTCAGCCTCCGTTAAACGAACATCTATCAATTAATCTTACCTTAATTTTCGCCAATAAGCCAGAAAAGCAACGGATACCTACCTTAATTTTTGACGAAAAGCTTCTAATTCAAACCTTTATTCATGCTTACATACTTCTCCAATCAGAATTAAAAAACGAATATTAAAATCGTTTCAACTAAAATTTTTTGATTTTTAGTATAAAAAAAGTTTCACAACATATAATGTCGTAAAACCTGCCGCCAAATCCCGTGTTTTAATGAAAGACCCAATACGTTTTGAGTAAAAAAAATGTGTAGACAAGCCTGAAATTCGGCTATATCTACACTTTTCAAAAATTAATATGTTCTCACCGGCAGTATCAACTGAAGGATGGCATCATCATTCACTGAACGTAGAATGAATGGTCTCATTGCACCGGTAAATTGAATGATTACTTCCTGCCCTTGCCCATCAATCGCTTTTAATGCTTCCATCATGTATTTTGCACTAAATGAAATAACCAGTTCTTCACCTTCGATTGAGTGAACCGGAATTTGTTCTTCCACTTTTCCGATTTCCGGTGAATTGGATGAAATTTTCACACCTTCATCTTCCAATGTTTCAAAACGGACAACGTTGTTCCGATCTTCTCTGGCCACAAGAGAGGCGCGGTCAATTGCTTGCAATAATGTTTTTCCATCCAACGTAATATTGGTTTTGAATTCCGTTGGTATTAAGCGGGAAGTATCCGGATAATTTCCTTCCAGCAAACGGGAGAAGAATAATACGTGATCCGTTTTGAATAAAATTTGTTGGTTGGACATAGTGATTTCAACAGGATTGCTTGTTTCATCCAAAATTTTATTCAATTCATTGAGACTTTTTCCAGGAATGACGATTGACTCAATATCGCCCGGTAAATTTTCCAGTTTCACTTTTCTCCGCGCCAAACGATGGCTATCTGTTGCAACACAGATCAATTCGTCGTTTTCTATCATCCAGTTTACCCCTGTGAGCACAGGTCTGCTTTCGCTTGTTGCAACCGCAAATACTGTTTCGCGAATAATCGCTTTCAATAAATCGGCCGGTATTTCGAATTTATTATCGTTGGAGATCTCCGGCAATAACGGATATTCGGATGCATCCAAACCGATCAAATGGAATTCCGTTTTTCCTGAGCGAATATGAGTTTGAAAATCATTCACCACTTCGATTTCAACATCATTTGTAGGAAGTTTTCTTACGATTTCGTTGAACATTCGGGCTTGTAAAACGATGGATCCAGTTTCCACAATGTTGATAATTTGATCGCCTTTTTCTTCGGCTGGAATAAATGTTTGGATGGTGATATCTGCATCTGATCCTGTCAACAAAATGCCGTTGTTTCTGACATCTATTTTTATCCCGGTCAGGATAGGGATCGTTGTTTTGGAACTGATGGCTTTTGTTACATCATTTAGCCCATCCAACAGTCGATCTCGCATGATTTCAAATTTCATCGTCATACCTCACTTATTAAATTATTATTTTTTAAAATAAAAAGAGTAGGAATAGTAATAGTCGCTGTGGATTTGTGGATAAGCGTGATTTTTTCTGTTCGGACAACATATCCACATGTTAATACATTGTGAATAACCCTGTAAAAGAAAATGAAGGTTATCCACAACCTTATTTGCCAAGCATGCTGCGAATCCGCTTGATTTCTTCCTGCAGATGTTGATCCACTTTTAACAATTTTTCAATCTTCTCATGAGCATGAATAACCGTTGTGTGATCTCTTCCACCAAATTCTTCCCCAATTTTAGGCAAAGAAAAATCCGTTAATTCTCTTGATAAATACATCGCCACTTGTCGGGGGAATGCAATGGATTTTGTGCGTTTTTTTGAAGTGAAATCCTCTAATCGGATATTGAAATGTTCCCCCACAACCTTTTGAATGTCCTGAATTGTTACTGTTTTTGGTTTTGTGTTAGGCATTATGTCTTTTAACGCTTCTTGTGCCAATTCTACGGTGATGTCCTGATTAACTAAAGACGAATAAGCGACGACACGAATCAATGCTCCTTCCAGCTCGCGAATATTCGTGTCAATTTGGTTTGCTATGTAATGCATCACTTCATTCGGTATATCAAGTCCATCCGCTTTTGCCTTTTTGCGCAAGATCGCTATCCGCGTTTCCAGATCCGGAGGGGTGATGTCCGTAATCAATCCCCATTCAAACCGTGAGCGCAGGCGATCTTCCAATGTCGGAATTTCTTTTGGTGGACGGTCACTGGAAATGACGATTTGTTTTGATTCCGTATGCAATGTATTGAATGTGTGGAAAAATTCTTCTTGAGTTGATTCTTTTCCAGCCAAAAATTGAATATCATCAATTAATAATACATCCACGTTGCGATATTTGTTTCGGAAGTCTTCGGCCTTATTATCCCGGATTGAGTTGATGAACTCATTTGTAAATTTTTCTGAAGATAAATAGACCACTTTCGCATTTGGATTATGTTCAAGAACATAATGGCCGATTGCATGCATTAAATGGGTTTTTCCTAAACCAACCCCACCGTAAATGAACAATGGATTGTAGGCTTTGGCAGGTGCTTCCGCAACCGCGAGAGATGCTGCATGGGCGAAACGGTTGCCCGAACCGATGACAAAGGTATCAAAGGTATATTTAGGATTAAGCATGCTATGTGGGCTTTCTTGAGGCTCATTTGACTTCGTTTGAATGACCGGTGCCGGAATATCAAAATCATCGTTGTCCTGATCCTTTTGAACAACAAATTTAATATACAGATCTTCTCCGGTTAATTCGGACAAGATTCCCGCAATTAAATGTACATAGTGGTTTTCGAGCCATTCACGCGCGAAAGAAGTGGGCGCCGCGATTGTCACATTATTTCCTTTGTAAGAGAGCAATTTAGTCGATTTTAACCACGTCTCAAAGCTTGGTTTTGAAATTTGTTGCTCTACTCGGGCCAGGACCTTGCTCCATAACTCGTCTAAATGTTCCAAGCTTGTGACTCCTTTACTAAATATTTTTTTACAATTTATATGAAAAACGAATCCATCATTTATTATTAAAACACAAAATCACAACCTGTGGATAACTTTTTTCCATAGGTTGTGTTTATTTTTATCCACAGGTTATTAACAGTTGGGGATAAAATATTTCCCAAGATACTTTTCCACAAGGTAAAGCACAATTATCCTATCAAAAAAATTAAGCAGTTTCAATAGCTCCATAAACTTATCCACATTATTCATACGAATCCGTAAAATTTTTTCCACAAGGTATGTTTATGTGAAAAAGTTGTCAATAACAATTGTGGATAAAAAAATGGCGAAAAAAATTATCCACAATCCTTGTGATTATCTACAACTATTCTGTGGATAATTTATTAAAATATTTTGAAAATATCCCAAGGGGTTTTTTCACTTTCCTGTAATTAATCGCTATTTGACAATCTGAATGTAGTTTTTATATAATAGTCAGGTCTATATGTAAAAATTGAAACTGAACAATCACTTTGGAGGTGTAAATATAGATGAAACGCACATATCAACCATCAAAACTTAAGCGCAAAAAAGAACACGGATTCCGTAAACGCATGAGCACAAAAAACGGTCGTAAAGTTTTAGCAGCACGTCGTCGTAAAGGAAGAAAAGTATTATCTGCATAAGTCCACTGATTCTTCAGTGGTCTTTTTTTTCTCAATTTTAGAAAAGAAAAGCAGGTGATCGAGTGAGGAAGCGCCAGAGGATAAAGAAAAATAAAGAATTTCAGCAAGTGTTTAAAGAAGGGAAATCTTACGCAAATCGCCAGTTTGTCATATATTGTTTGCCAAAGGAAGGACAAAAGGAATTTCGAATCGGCCTTTCGGTGGGAAAAAAAATCGGGAATGCCGTTACACGGAATCAAGTGAAGCGCTATATCCGCCAAGTTTTTTTTGAATTAAAAGATGAAATCCGTCAAGATATGGATTATGTCATTATCGCCAGATTGCCGGCGGCCGATTTAAATTACCATGAAACGAAAAAAAGTTTGGAACATGTATTAAAAATTTCTAAGGCATTGAATAGAAGAAAAGCGGAATAAGGCAAGTTCCTTCGCTTTGTAAGCGCCATCAATTTTGTGCCGATGGAAATGAAACTATCTGTGGAGCAAAGGCGTAAAATCATGGTAAAATAGCTGAAGATGATGAAAAAAAGAAGAAAGATCTGTAAAACTGTAGGAGGAGCAGCGTTGAAAAAAAAATATTGGATACTGTTAACCTTATCTATAGCCACCATCTTGCTTAGCGGCTGTACCGAATATCGCGAACCGATTTCAGAAGACAGCGAAGGTTTTTGGAATCAATTTATTGTTTGGCCGATCGTCTCCATTATCAAATATTTCTCAGATCTATTAGGATCTTATGGATTGGGAATTATCGCTGTCACAATTATCATTCGATTGGCAATTCTTCCGCTCACAATAAAACAGGTGCAGAGTTCGAAAAAAATGCAGGAACTGCAACCAAAAATGCAGGAACTTCAAAAGAAATACAGTTCAAAAGATGCTGTAACACAACAAAAATATCAACAAGAATTGATGGAATTAATGAAAACAAGCGGCGTCAATCCAATGATGGGCTGCTTACCTGCTTTGATTCAAATGCCGATCATCATCGGACTCTATCATGCGATCAGCCGGATGAATGTGACACCGGAGTTTGAACTTGGCACGTTTCTCGTTTTCCCATTGGCGGAACCAAGTATTGTTCTAGCTATTGCGGCCGGCGTCATCCAATATATTGTATTAATGACTGGTCCGGCGGTGGACAATCCTCAAATGAAAATGATGTTATATATTATGCCTCTGATGATCATTGGATTTGGTATGGCCTTACCGGCAGCATTGTCATTATATTGGGTGGTCGGAAATATTATTTCAGTAGTGCAAAATATCTTTATTTATAAGAAACCTTGGGAAAAGAAGGAATCTGAAAAACCTGCGACAACTGGAGGAGCGAAAAAGTGAAACAAATAACACAAACTGGCTCAACGAAGGATGAAGCAATCGCTTTAGCGTTACAACAGCTTGGGGCGACACGGGATCAAGTGGAAATAGAGGTATTGCAAGAAGCAAAAAAGGGGTTTTTGGGATTTGGTGCCCGTCCTGCAGAGGTTCGGGTAACTTTAATTGAACCTTTGACAGAAGAAAAAAAAATTCAAGAAGAAATCCCATCGGAAAAGGATGAACCGGAAACAGTTGTTGAAGCGGTTGAACCAAATGAAACAAAGGGCGAGAATGCAATACAAACAATGGATGAGGTTCAGGAAGATTACGCTGATCCTATCGAAAGTGCCGTTCAATATTTGACAGACATCGCAAAAGCATTGGGAATTAACGATTTGAAAATTGAAACGGAAACGGAAGGTAAAACGATTCTTTTCAAACTGGAAAGTGAAAAGGCGGCACTCCTTATTGGAAAACACGGAAGCAATTTAAATGCTTTGCAACAATTAACCCAATTGGTTGTAAGCAAAAATGCAAAATCATATGTGACGGTAAGTCTGGATGTTGAAAACTATCGCGAGCGCCGTCAAATTGCTTTGGAGCAATTGGCTGAGCGGATGGCGGACAAGGCAATCCGGACAGGAAAAAAAGTTGCATTGGAACCGATGCCTTCTTACGAACGGAAAATTATCCATAATGCTTTAGCGAATCGGTTGGATGTGGAAACATATTCGGAAGGCGTGGAACCGAATCGCCATCTAGTCATCGAACCGGTGAAATAAATTTGATCTATCGAAAAGATAGATCTTTTTTTTTGGCTGTTTTTTGATGAAACAAAACTATCCACATGTGGAAAAGTTACTATACTTTCGATTTAATGTGATTTGTGTTAATCTATTTTGTTAGTGAGAAGTTCGGAAAGTATCCACATGTGGATAGGTAAAGGAGTGAATGAATTGGAAACAGATACAATTGCTGCGATATCCACACCGATGGGAGAAGGGGCCATTGCCATCGTTCGTTTAAGCGGGGATGAAGCCGTTCAAATAGCGGATAAAATATTCAAATCCCCCAATAATAAAAAATTACAAGACCAACCAACTCATACAATTCATTACGGCCATCTAATCGATCCGAAAACGGAAAAAGCGGTGGAAGAAGTGATGGTATCGGTCATGAGGGCTCCGAAAACATTCACACGTGAGGATGTTGTGGAAATCAACTGTCACGGGGGAATTGTTTCCGTTAACCGGGTGTTGAACCTTGTGTTAAGAAATGGAGCACGTCTGGCTGAACCTGGCGAATTTACGAAGCGCGCTTTCTTAAATGGACGTATTGACTTATCGCAAGCTGAAGCGGTGATGGATTTAATCCGGGCAAAAACGGACCGAGCGATGAATATTGCCCTTAATCAAATGGAAGGAAAACTCTCAAAATTAATTAAAGAGTTGCGACAAGCGTTGATTGAAACATTGGCCCATGTGGAAGTGAACATCGATTATCCGGAATATGATGATGTGGAAGAAATGACCGTTCCAATGTTGCTTGAAAAATGTACATGGGTGCGGGATGAAATAAAAAAATTACTTCAAACCTCCAGCCAAGGGAAAATATTGCGTGAAGGCTTGTCAACGGTGATTTTGGGAAGACCGAATGTGGGAAAATCATCGCTATTAAATACATTGGTGCAAGAAAATAAAGCCATTGTCACAGATATCGCAGGGACAACTCGTGATATTATAGAAGAGTATGTCAACATCCGCGGTGTCCCTTTACGTTTAGTGGATACGGCCGGAATTCGTGAAACCGAAGATATCGTTGAACGGATAGGGGTGGAAAGATCCCGGCAGGTGTTAAAAGAAGCGGATTTGATATTACTTGTATTAAATGGTGCTGAACCATTGACAGAGGAAGATGAACGTTTATTTGAGACGATACGGAACATGAATTTTATCGTCGTTGTCAATAAAACCGATTTGCCGCAGCGGATCGATTTGGAAAAAGTGAAGGCCCTTGCAAACGGCAGAAGAATGGTAACGACTTCTTTATTAAAAGAAGAAGGCGTGGAGGAATTGGAAGAAGCGATCGCTGAATTGTTCTTTGAAGGGCAGATCGAATCCGATGACTTAACGTATGTTTCCAATGCACGGCATATTTCCGTATTGCAAAAGGCATTGGATGCCATTGAAGATGCCATTCAATCGGCCGAAGCCGGCGTGCCCGTGGATATTGTCCAAATCGATGTGACGAGAACGTGGGAATTGCTCGGTGAAATTATCGGTGACACCGTTCATGAAAGTTTGATTGATCAGTTGTTCTCACAATTCTGTTTAGGAAAATAAATTGAAACTTACGAATAGAAGGGAAGATTTTTTCGGCATGACAAATTACGAAGCAGGAATTTATGATGTCATAGTGGTCGGTGCCGGTCATGCTGGTGTGGAAGCAGCCCATGCTGCTGCAAAAATGGGGGCAAAAACCCTCATGTTGACAATCAGCTTGGAAAATATCGCTTTTATGCCTTGTAATCCATCCATCGGCGGTCCTGCAAAAGGGATTGTCGTACGGGAAATTGATGCATTGGGCGGTTTAATGGGGAAAGTCATTGATAGAACTCATGTTCAAATGAGAATGTTGAACACCGGAAAAGGTCCGGCGGTTCGGGCATTGCGGGCTCAAGCGGATAAAGTGTTATACCAACGCGAAATGAAACGCGTCTTGGAAAAACAGGAGAACCTTCATATCCAACAAGCGATGGTGGAAGAGTTAATTATTGAAGATGGAGAAGTAAAAGGGGTTATTACAAGAACAGGCGGAGTTTTCCGGGGAAACGCGGTCATTTTGACAACAGGGACGTATTTGCGCGGAGAAATTATCATCGGTGATATCAAATATTCTAGCGGACCTAACAACATGCAGCCTTCCATTAAGCTTGCCAATCAATTAAAAGAGTTGGGCTTTGACATTGTGCGCTTTAAAACGGGGACACCGCCTCGCTTAAACGGAAGAACGGTTGATTATAGCAAAATGGAAATTCAACCGGGTGATGATGTACCAAGGGCATTCAGCTATGAAACGACGGAATATATTATGGATCAAATCCCATGCTGGTTGACGTATACATCACCGGAAACCCATGAGATCATCAACAGCAATTTGGATAAAGCGCCGATGTTTACGGGTCTCATTACAGGTCCTGGCCCAAGATATTGTCCATCCATCGAAACAAAGGTCGTTCGTTTCAATGATAAACCCCGTCATCAAATCTTTATTGAACCGGAAGGACGGGAAACGGATGAAGTCTATGTGCAAGGTTTATCAACGAGCATGCCGGAAGATATTCAATTGAAGATGATCGCTTCCATTCCTGGATTGGAAAATGCCCAAATGATGCGTCCTGGTTACGCCATCGAGTATGATGCGATTGTTCCGACCCAATTGTGGCCAACCCTTGAAACAAAGCGGATCAAACACCTTTATACAGCCGGCCAAATCAATGGTACAAGCGGCTACGAAGAGGCGGCTGGCCAAGGCATCATTGCAGGAATCAACGCAGCAGCTAAAGTATTGGGAAAAGAAGAACTCATTTTGAAACGTTCAGAAGCCTATATCGGCGTGTTAATTGATGATTTGGTGACGAAAGGGACAAATGAGCCATACCGCTTGCTGACATCCCGTGCAGAATATCGTCTTCTTCTCAGACATGACAATGCAGACCTGCGCTTAACAGATATCGGTTATAAAGTGGGATTAATTTCAGAAGAACGTTATCAAAAATTCTTGAAAAAGAAAGAACAAATCGAAAATGAAATGGCCCGTCTCCGTGAAGTGATCATCAAACCGAATGAGAAAACGCAAGAAGTGATTCGTTCCGTTGGCGGTTCGGAATTAAAAGACGGTATCCGCGCGGCTGACTTGTTGAGACGCCCTGAAATGACTTATGACTTGGTGGCAACACTTACGCCGCCGGAAGAAGAATTAAGCGAAGAAGTAAAAGAGCAAGTGGAAATCCAAATCAAATATGAAGGTTACATCCAAAAAGCATTGCAACAAGTGGAACGTCTTCATAAATTGGAAAGCAAAAAAATACCTGAAGATATCGATTATGATGATGTGCCAAACTTGGCCTCCGAAGCCCGTGAAAAATTAAAAGAAGTGCGTCCGTTAACCATTGCCCAAGCTTCACGGATATCCGGAGTGAATCCGGCCGATATATCCATTTTGCTTGTGTACATTGAACAAGGAAAAATTGCAAGAATCAGCAACTCTTAACAAAATAAAGCGTTCGAGCAATCTTTATCTCGAACGCTTATTTGTTATATGCATAATAGAAAAACACTATTTGAAAAGGAGCAAGAAATGAACGAGCAACTTTTTATCCAAAGCTTAAAAGATAACGGGATTGAGTTGAACGGAACACAGGTCGAACAGTTTCGCAAATATTTTGAAATTCTTGTTGAATGGAACGAAAAAATGAATTTAACGGCCATTACCGATTTGGAAGGGGTATATTTAAAGCATTTTTATGACTCCATCAGTGCCGCTTTTTACTTTGACTTTACAAAAGTCGAAACCCTTTGCGATGTTGGGGCAGGTGCCGGATTCCCAAGCATTCCGCTGAAAATCTGCCACCCTCATTTAAAGGTCACGATTGTGGATTCTTTAAATAAACGCATTACATTTTTAAATCATTTAAGTGAACAATTAAACTTGGACAATTGCCATTTTGTCCATGCGAGAGCGGAAGAATTCGGTCAAAATCCAGCCTATCGTGAACAGTTTGATATTGTCACAGCAAGAGCCGTGGCCCGATTGAATGTGCTTTCGGAACTTTGCATTCCTCTGGCAAAAGAGGGCGGATATTTTCTTGCATTAAAAGCGGCTGCTGCCGATGAAGAGTTTAAAGAAGCGAAAAAAGCCATCCAAGTGCTCGGGGCAACTTTGAAAGAAAAATTTGATTATCATTTGCCAATTGAACATAGTGAACGAACAATCTTTGTTTTTGAAAAAATCAAAAAAACACCAAAAAAATATCCAAGAAAACCCGGTGTACCAAACAAATCGCCGATCAAATAAGGCAATTGCGTCAATCTCCTTTTAATTGTCCCATAATTCTTTTCGGTTAAAAGGAAATTTCATGTATAATTATTAATTAATTATAGTAGGCCAATAATAGATTCAACCATTCTATTTCTTTAGATTCTGGATGGATTGTTTCACGTGAAACTTATTAAATAGATCCGGGACTGGAAAAATATAATTTATATTATTCATGACGATTTCATAGATTTTACTTCTATTAGACTCTGTACAAAACATATAGAATATTAAATAATAAAATATAGTGCAGATAGTTTCCAAAAGGTGGTGCCATTGAATGAAAAGTCCTTTTTCACGATTTTTTGGAGGCGGAGAAAAACTGGCTTCTGAAAAAAAAAGTGAAATAGAATTGGAAGATAAAGAGAAAAAGCATTCGGAAGAAGTAGTAAAAATTCCGATTGATCAAATTGTACCGAACCGATATCAGCCACGCACAGTTTTTGATGAAGAGAAAATTGAAGAATTATCTCGGACGATTCATACCCATGGAGTGATTCAACCAATCGTCGTTCGCCGTCTGGAAGATAACCGATACGAAATTATTGCGGGAGAAAGACGGTACCGTGCGATAAAAAAATTGAACTGGACGGAAGTACCTGCAATTGTTCGGGATTTAAATGATAAAGAAACCGCATCAATCGCGTTAATTGAAAACTTGCAACGGGAAGAATTGACGGCAATTGAAGAAGCTTTGGCTTATCAGCAGCTGATTGAGCTTCATCATTTGACGCAGGAAGCGCTGGCTCAACGCCTTGGAAAAGGGCAATCCACCATTGCAAATAAATTAAGGCTTTTAAAATTGCCGAAATATGTTCAAGACGCCATTTTAAAGCGGGAAATTACCGAGCGGCATGCGCGGGCGTTAATCGGCATCAAAGATGAAGAATTGCAAATGAAGTTGGTCGATTTAATCAAGGAAAATGATTGGAACGTTCGCCAACTTGAGGAATATATTCAGCAATTCACGAAAGCGAATGAAACGGAAGAAGAGAAAAAAGCGAAACCAAAACGCAAAGCAATCAGCAAAGATATCCGCATTGCGTTAAATACAATCAAACAATCTTTATCGATGGTATCAAAAAGCGGAATCCATATAAAAACGGAAGAAGAAGATACGGAAGATTATTATCAAATCACAGTGAAAATCCCTAAGAAAAAATCGTGATGGTTTCACGTGAAACGGAAGGTCGTCTCTTTATGACAGGAGGCGGCCGCTTTTTCTATATAAAATTTTTCAGAAATAATAGCATATAGAATACAACTTGGTTATAAATTTGATAGAATGAAAGAGGTAAAAAAATTATCATTGTACAATAGATTATCAACCATTTGATAAAGATGAAAGCAGGTGCACAAAATTGGGAAGAATAATTGCAATCGCCAACCAAAAAGGCGGTGTTGGTAAAACGACAACATCAGTGAATTTGAGCGCTTGCCTTGCTTATTTAGGAAAAAAAGTATTGCTGATTGACATCGATCCTCAAGGAAATGCGACAAGCGGAGTCGGCATAAGCAAAGGGGAAACATCCAGCTGTATATATGATGTACTGATCGATGATGAAGATGTAAAAAATGTCATACAACAAACGAAAGTAGAAAATTTATATGTCATACCGGCCACGATTTCGTTGGCGGGAGCAGAAATCGAATTAGTTTCCACCATTTCACGGGAAGTGCGTTTAAAACACGCATTGGAAGACATCAAAGATGATTATGATTACATCATCATAGATTGCCCTCCATCTTTAGGATTGTTGACAATCAACGCCTTGACAGCCTCCGATGCAGTCATCATTCCAGTTCAATGTGAATATTACGCCTTAGAGGGTCTCAGTCAATTATTATCAACGGTCAGATTGGTACAAAAACATTTAAATCCAAGTTTAACAATTGACGGTGTTTTATTGACGATGTTGGATGCTCGCACTAATCTGGGACTCCAAGTCATTGAGGAAGTCAAAAAATATTTCCAGGATAAAGTCTATAAAACTATCATTCCTCGAAATGTCCGGTTAAGCGAAGCACCAAGTTTTGGAGAACCGATTATCATCTATGATCCGAAATCTCGCGGCGCTGAAGTGTATTTAGAGTTGGCAAGGGAAGTGATTAAAAATGGCTAGAGGATTAGGAAAAGGGATAGGAGCTCTATTTCCTTCTGAAACGTTGGAGTCCATTCAAAAAGATGAACATGTTGAAAAAATTCCATTGCAAAAACTTGTAGCGAACCCGTTTCAACCACGGAAGAAATTTGATGATGAAGCGATTGGGGAATTGGCTCAATCCATTCGGGAACACGGCATCATCCAACCCATCGTAGTAAGAAAAAAAGGGAAAAAATATGAAATTGTCGTAGGAGAACGCAGATACCGCGCGGCAAAATTGGCAAACTTGGAAGAAATCCCGGCAATTATTAAAGAAATGACAGAAGAACAGATGATGGAACTGGCAATCTTGGAAAATTTACAGCGAGAAGACTTGACACCAATTGAAGAAGCGGAGGCCTATCAAAATCTGATTGAGAAATTAAATTTCACGCAGGATGATTTGGCCAAACGGTTAGGGAAAAGCCGTCCGCATATCACAAATATGATCCGATTGCTCCAATTGCCGGAAGAAGTAAGGCAAATGCTGAATGAGGGCCAACTTTCAATGGGTCACGGAAGGGCGTTATTAGGTTTAAAAAATAAAAGACAAATGATTGAGGTAGCGAAGAAAACGATTAATCAATCATTGAATGTACGCCAATTGGAAGCATTGATTAAACAATTGAATGAAAATGTTTCACGTGAAACAAAAAAGAAGACTCCGAAAAAGGATATTTTTGTCCAGGCTACTGAATCACAGTTAAGAGAATTCTTTGGAACAAATGTTCAAATAAAGAAAACAAAAAACAAAGGAAAAATCGAGATTGAATTTTACTCGGAAGATGATTTGGAACGAATTTTGGAAATATTAAATTTGGATCATGATGAGTTGTAATAAGGGCGCCAGTTACGGCGCTCTATTTTTACAGAGAAAGAGGATCACTACATATGGTACTGTTTGGAACAATCGTTAATGCATTATTGATTATCATCGGTTCGATCATCGGCCGCTTTCTGGGCAATTTGCCGGAAAAAATGAAAAGCACTTTGCTTTCCATTATTGGCTTGGCTGTGGCTTTGCTGGGGATCCAAATGGGATTGGAAACGAGCAACTTTATTATCTTGATTTTCAGTTTGGTCGTTGGAGCAATTATAGGGGAATGGATTGATTTGGATTCCCTTTTCAACAGATTTGGAAAATGGATGGAAAGTATAATCGTCAAAAATAAGGAATCAAACAGCAACATAGCAGAAGGATTCATTACAGCATCCCTTATTTTTGTCATTGGCTCAATGGGTATCATCGGTGCGTTGGACAGCGGATTAAGAAATGATCATGATATCCTCATCACCAAAGGAATTATTGACGGTTTTACATCCATTATCTTGACATCGACATTAGGGATGGGCGTATTATTGTCAGCTTTTCCGGTGTTGATTTATCAAGGCTTGATTGCCGTTTTTTCCGGATTGATCAGTAAATATATCCCTGAAGCGGCATTGAATCTTTTTATTCAAGAAATGACCGCAACGGGCGGCGTCATGATTTTGGCGATTGGCTTAAACATTGCAGGATTAACGAAAATTCGGATAGCCAATTTGCTTCCAGGCATTGTTGTAGTGGCCGTCATGGTTGCCATATTGTTTCCTTTTCAATAGATGACGTTGATAAGCAAGGAGCATCGCTCGGGCAATTTTATGGCTCATTGAATAAGTGACATGTAATCGGGTGTTTTGCAAAACAAGCATTTCCATAAACCCTCCCACGTTGACCACGCCTTTAATGGAAATGTCACCGATGGGAGGCAATTCTTTATTGACCGCTTTTCCAGGAAATAAAGGGCCTTGTTCCACAATGATTTGACCGATGCTTTTTTCCCTGCCAAGGCAAGCGTCAATAGCTACGACAAAAGGAAAAGTGGTCATTTGTTGTAATTCCTTGACAGTCAATGATAAATTGGTAGCATGAAGAGGATTTTCCAACGTTCCAATGATTCTGAATGGAAAATGATAATTGGAGAGCAAACTTCCCGTTAACGGTCCTAATGCATCACCGGTTGAGCGATCTGTACCGATGCAGCAAAAAACGAGATTCTCATGTTCAAAAGGAATATGCTGTAAAAACAATTCGCTTAAACGCCAGATTGCGCCGGTTTCTTCATAATGAATGGCCGTTTTCAGTGGTTCTTTGGAGATATTTTGCATACAATTCCTACTTTCATTTTATGTTTTAATCATGGAATGCCTATATTATTTTTTAGAAGTATAACCATTAATTTACTTTTATATTCCAGAGGTGGGAAAATGTCGGAAGATAAGGTAGAAATTGTGGAAACCGTGGAAAATGAAACAAAAGATATTGTAAGTATCAGCCAAAAAATATGGGAATATTTTTCAAGCGAACAGTTTTGGGATTTCATTGTCGGTGCATCTATCAAAATCCTAGCCATTATGTTGGTTTCTTATATCGTTGTATTTATAGGAAAACGCATTATTGCGCGATTTTTTAAACTCAGAATGAAATCGCCATTAAAATATTCTGAACGAAGGCAAAAAACGCTCTTAAAATTGTCGCAAAGCGTGTTGTCTTACATCGTTTACTTTTCAGCGATCATCGGCGTATTGTCTTCATTGAATATCAATGTGGCAGGTTTGCTTGCCGGAGCAGGGATAGCCGGCCTTGCCATCGGTTTTGGCGCTCAAAACTTGGTCAAAGATGTGATTACCGGATTTTTCATTATTTTTGAAGATCAGTTCGGTGTCGGAGATTACGTTCGAATCAATTCTGCAAGCGCAGCGGAAGGGACCGTTACGGAAATCGGGTTAAGAACGACAAAAATAATTGGTTCAACCGGGGAAGTTTATATTATTCCGAACGGGCAGATTACGGAAGTGGTCAACTTTTCTTTGAACAACTCAAAAGCAATCATCGATATGCAAGTCGGCATTGAAGCGGATGTTGAAAAAATTGAAAAATTGGTGACGGAATATTTAAAAACGTTGCCTTCCAAATATGAAGAATTGGTGGATGTACCGAAATTCGTTGGTGTCCAAAATGTGGCGGGGGCGGAAATGACGATTCGCATCACTGCCGAAACAAAACCTCAACAGCATTATGGCATCGCAAGAATCATTCGGAGAGATGTCAAAAAGATATTAGAGAAAAATGGAATTCCAATGGCTTATCCAAAAATGATGATATATGATTCTAGTAAAGCAATGTCGAGGGGAGATGAGAATGATGGAGACAAAAACGTTTAAATTGAATGACATTGTGGAAATGAAAAAGCCGCATCCATGCGGAACCAACGCCTGGAAAATTATCCGTATGGGGGCAGATATCAGAATCAAGTGTCAAGGATGCGGCCACAGTGTATTATTGCCTCGCAGGGAATTTGCGAAAAAAATGAAAAAGGTCATTCAAGAAGCGGAAGAATAATGTTTTCTCCAAAAATCATCAAAAAATGGCATCGTTCTGTTGATTATCCCCACCCAGCATCTTCAACGTGGGGATTTCATCATTTTGGGAAAAATGAATGGAAAATAGACTTTTTATGCCGAAATCCATATAATTAACACTAGTGTAAAAATAATAGTCATGTTTCTTATAAGAAAGGTAGTGAGTCGATGTCACTAACAGCTGGAATTGTCGGTCTGCCGAACGTAGGAAAGTCTACATTATTTAATGCGATTACAAAAGCGGGCGCCCTCGCGGCGAACTATCCTTTTGCGACAATTGATCCAAATGTGGGCGTTGTAGATGTGCCAGACCCTCGATTAGACAAACTGACAGAACTTGTAAAACCTCAGAAGAAAGTTCCAACATCTTTTGAATTTACAGATATTGCCGGTATCGTCAAAGGCGCTTCCAAAGGGGAAGGGTTAGGAAATAAATTCCTTTCCCACATTCGGGAAGTGGACGCGATTTGCCAAGTAGTGCGTTGTTTTGATGATGAAAACATCACCCACGTGGCAGGAAAAGTTGATCCAATAGCAGATATTGAAGTCATCAACTTGGAGCTGATTTTAGCCGATTTGGAATCGGTGGATAAACGTCTTCAAAGAGTAAGTAAAATCGCCAAACAAAAAGATAAAGACGCAATGATGGAAGAGCCGATTTTAATCAAAATCAAAGAAGCTCTTGAAAATGAAAAGCCGGCCCGCTCTGTGGAATTGACGGAAGATGAGAAAAAAGTTATCAAAGGATTGAATTTATTAACATTAAAGCCGATGCTTTATGTGGCAAACGTTTCGGAAGATGAAGTGGCGAATGCGGATGACAATGAATATGTAAAGCAAGTCCGCGCCTATGCAGAAGCGGAAGGCTCAAAGGTCATTACGGTTTGTGCAAAAATTGAGGAAGAAATTGCCCAATTAGATGAAGAGGAAAAGAAAATGTTCCTTGAAGAATTGGGTATCAAAGAATCAGGATTAGATCAGTTGATTCGCGCCGCTTATGATTTGCTTGGCCTTGCCACATACTTCACGGCGGGGGAAAAAGAAGTCCGCGCTTGGACATTCAAAAAAGGGATGAAAGCGCCGGAATGTGCAGGTATCATTCACTCCGACTTTGAACGCGGCTTCATCCGGGCGGAAACGGTTTCCTTTGAAGATTTATTGGCGGCAGGCTCTATGCAACAAGCGAAAGAACAAGGAAAAGTGCGCCTGGAAGGAAAAGACTACGTCGTGCAAGACGGCGATATCATGTTATTCCGATTCAATGTGTAATGAAAGCAAAGTGGAATTTACGTTAGGAGGAAGTAATGAACCCCTTAACCGTAAATCCCACTTTATTCTTTTGGATATACATACAATTTTGGCAGCTGGGGATCATCTTTTACAAGAGCGTCGTTCGGAAATTTCCGCAGCTCTTTATACATATAAAAATCACCAATCGCACCGGCAATCAAAAAAGCGCCTAATAAGAGAACCAACTGATTGTTGAATATTAACCCCATCACGGCTGGAATCATTCCCGTAGTCCAAAAGGGCAGCATCAGCGCTTTTTTCATTGCATGATTCGGCAACGGTTTTTTCGTGGTTGCATAGGCGACTCCCAATTTTGCGTTAATCCCGTAATCCAGCTGTTTCCATTTGGCTTTGCCAAAAATCACAAATCCGATCAAATGAAATAATTCATGCAAAACAATCAGTGCAAAATACCCCGCAAGAAATAACATGAAATTCCAAAAGGTGATTTCAAAGCGGAATTGATGATGAGCGATGCTGTTCAACGCTAAAAACAGGATGCTTAATGATGCGGTCAACCAAAAATTCACTTTTGCGATTTTCATGATATCCAATTCAATAATGGTCGGTTCTTTTTCTTCCATAAAACATTCAGCCCCTTTTCCCCATTATATCGAAATGACAAAGCCCAGAAAATCTCCGATAGCCATTCGATGTTTGTTGCTATTCATAAAAGTATATGTTACAATTCAAAGATGTGAGTAATAGAAATTTACTCCTTGCTCCCTTGAAATAAAGGAGAGCCAAAGTCCATAAGGAGGTGCAAAAAGCGATGAGAAAATATGAATTAATGTACATTATCCGCCCAGACATCGAAGAGGAAGAGAAAAAAGCGTTAGTGCAACGTTTTGATGAAATCCTTACTTCAAATGGTGCGGAAATCATCGAGTCAAAAGAATGGGGCAAACGTCGTCTTGCTTACGAAATTAAAAAATATCGCGAAGGTATCTACCATATCGTGAAAGCTAACGCTCCAGCAAAAGCAATCGATGAATATAACCGTTTAGCAAACATTAACGAAGACATCATTCGTCATATCGCTGTTCGTGACGAAGAATAATTCTATTGGAATTTAATGCTGAAGAGGAGGTTGTCAAATGATAAATCGTGTCGTATTGGTCGGTAGGCTGACGAAAGATCCGGAATTGCGATACACGCCAAGTGGAGTACCGGTAACCCGTTTTACGATTGCCGTGAATCGGGCATTTACGAACCAACAAGGTGAAAGAGAAGCGGATTTCATTAGTTGTGTGGCATGGCGGAAACAAGCCGAAAACCTTGCAAACTACATGCGAAAAGGAAGCCTCATCGGCATCGATGGACGCATCCAAACCGGCAGTTATGAGGGTCCGGACGGCAAACGTGTTTATACAACTGAAGTCGTAGCTGATTCCGTGCAATTTTTGGAACCTAGAAGTGCCCAAGGACAACCGCCTGGAGGACAACCATCCTACGGTGCAGGACAACCTTCATACGGTGTTCCGCAATCAGATCCATTTGGCACACCATTCCCAAGTCAACCTCCTCAAAATCAGCCGAATTATACACGTGTAGATGAAGACCCATTTGCTTCAAGCAAAGGTCCGATTGAAGTTTCGGAAGACGATTTACCGTTCTAAGGTATTCGGATAACGGAGAAAGCATTCAAAAAGGAGGGAAATTCGATGGCACAACGTCGCGGAGGTCGTAAACGTCGTAAAGTTTGCTACTTTACTTCAAATAACATTACACACATCGACTACAAAGATGTAGATTTACTTAAAAAATTCATTTCTGAACGCGGAAAAATCCTTCCACGTCGCGTAACTGGTACAAGTGCAAAATATCAACGCAAATTAACTACAGCGATTAAACGCGCTCGTATCATGGCGCTTCTTCCATTCGTAGCGGAAGATAAATAATAAATGGATGAAACCAACAGAGGCTGTGAATCAGCTTCTGTTGGTTTTTTGTTTTTTTTTCCTAAATTCCCTTTGGCTTTATCGTAATTTTGTCCTACTTTATAAAAAATGGTACAATATACGAATGTAAAGATTTATTGAATTGTAAAAAAGGAAGGTATCTTATGCCGAACAATCAAACACAGAGGCTTACACATGGCGCAATGATGATTGCAATCTTTGCCATCCTCATTGCTATTGCATATTATGTACCAATCATCAGCTTAGTGGCGACATTGTTTGCACCATTGCCAATCGCTTGGTATAGCGCAAAATATGATCGCGCATCTTCCATTATTTTAGGAGTCCTTGGGTGCATTGTCACTTTTTTCTTTGGGGGAATCGTCATTTTGCCATTCTCCATGATTTTTGCTGTATGTGGCGTCGTCATGGGAGATGCATTGCGGACTGGAAAAAGTAAAGCATATTTATTTATGGCGACTGGAATATCGTTATTAATTACTTTTGCAATTCAATATATCATTTCTGTAAAGCTGTTTAATATGGATTTTATTAAAGAATCCTTTCAATTAATGCGCGACAGCTATATGCAATCTTTTCAATTCGCAGAAAATCTCACTGGTGAAACGCCCATCACCGAAGAAGTATTGAATTTAATGTTCCAACAGATGGAGATTGCCATTCCTGCTACGGTTACATTGGCCGTATTCTTCATGGCATTTCTTTTGATTTCAATAAATTTGCCGATATTAAAACGCCTGGGCATTGCTGTTCCAAAATTTAGCGCTTTTAAAGATTTACGCTTGCCTCGTACAATTTTATGGATTTATTTGATTGTTTTATCAATTCAATTGTTTGTTCGCCCTGAATTAGGAACATCACTATATATAATTATTTTGAATTTTTCAATGGTGTTATGGGTGTTGTTAACCATTCAAGGCATTTCTTTCCTGCACTTTGTATTGGATGCTTATAAGGCACCAAAGTTTCTGAAGGGATTAGCGACCGTCTTGTCGATTCCGCTGTATAATTTTGTGATGCTCATTGGAATTTTAGATTTAGGTTTCGATATCCGTTCATACGTGTCAGGGAAGATTCGAAAGTAAGGGGCTGATTACATGGATACTTACAGGAAGCGGAAAATCCATTATCCACTTCTCCATTTGGCATTATTCGGGTTAGTGGGGATTGTTGGATTATTTGTTTTGAATGTCTGGATTGGAGCAGCTTTTACTTTATTGGTTGCCATTGTCATCATCCATGATTGGCGAAAAGAAAAAATATCCCATCTGGCGATTGAAAAATATATTGAATCTTTGGCATTTCGAATGAAAAAAGTCGGGCAGGAAGCTCTATTGGAGATGCCGATAGGAGTCGTATTAATCAACGATAAATATGAAATTGAATGGGCAAACCCGTACATGACGAGGCTTATGGGGATGCCGACGTTGACAGGTCAAGATTTGTTTGTTCTATCTGAAGAATTGCAAAATATTCGAAAATCCGATGAGAAACAAAATTGCGTTGTAACCATTCAGGATCGTAAATTCAAAGTCCTTCATAAACAAGAAGAAAAGCTGCTCTATTTCTTTGATGTAACCGATCAAGTGGAAATCGAAAAACAATATCATGACGATCGGACGGTCATCGCCATTCTGTTCATTGACAACTATGATGATATTACCCAGGGAATGGATGATCAAACAAAGAGCATGACGAATTCAACGGTGACATCCATCATCAATGATTGGGCGGAAGAACACGACATTTATATCAAACGGATTGATACGGACCGCTTTTTGGCGGTTATGAATGAAGCCACATTAAATGAATTGGAGAAAAAGAAATTCTCCATTTTGGATGATGTCCGTGAAAAAACAGCGAAGAAAAATCTATCACTGACTTTGAGTATTGGAATAGGTGCAGGTTCTCCATCATTGATTGAACTGGGCGAACTGGCCCAATCGAGTTTGGACCTGGTGTTGGGCCGTGGCGGTGACCAAGTGGCCATAAAACAGCCGAATGGAAAAATTAAGTTTTATGGCGGCAAAACGAACCCGGTTGAGAAACGTACAAGAGTTCGGGCACGCGTCATATCCCACGCTTTGAAAGATTTGATCCAGGATAGCGATAGGGTCTTTATCATGGGCCATAAAAATCCGGATATGGATTCGATTGGAGCGGGAATCGGTGTACGGAAAATCGCTCAAATGAACAAGGTGGAAGGCTACATCGTTTTAGATTTTGATGAATTGAACGGCAGTGTTGAGCGGCTGGTCAAAGAAATTAAAAAGGAATCCAGTTTGGAAGAGTTTTTTATCTCACCGGATGAAGCACTGACGATCATGACGGAACAATCATTATTGGTGGTAGTGGACACCCATCGCCCGAGCCTTGTAGTGGATGAGACCTTATTAAAACGGTTTGAAAAGATAGTAGTCATTGACCACCATCGACGTGGTGAGGAGTTTATCAACAATTCGACCCTCGTTTATATGGAACCATATGCATCCTCCACTTCCGAACTTGTAACGGAGCTATTGGAATATCAGCCCGATGAAGAAAAACTTTCGAAATTGGAAGCGACTGCACTGCTTGCCGGAATCATTGTGGATACAAAAAGTTTCACCCTAAGAACGGGAGCGAGAACTTTTGAAGCAGCATCCTATTTAAGAACGTACGGAGCGGACACGGTGCTCGTACAACGCCTTTTAAAAGAAGATATCGACACATTTATTGAACGGTCAAAAATCATTCAAAATGTCCGTTTTATATATCCAGGAATTGCAGTTGCCCATGGAGAAGAAGGAAAAGAATACGATTCTGTATTGATCGCCCAAACGGCAGATATTTTGCTTGCGATGAAAGATGTAAATGCTTCGTTTGTCATTGCCCGTCGCCAGGACGGTTTAATGGGAATCAGTGCCCGTTCATTGGGGGATGTGAATGTGCAAGTGATTATGGAGAAACTCGGTGGAGGCGGCCATTTAACAAATGCCGCATGCCAATTGAATGTTGAAACAATCGATGAAGCTTTATCATTATTGAAAAATGCCATTATCGAAACGTTAGAAGGGAGCCAGAAAGAATGAAAGTTGTATTTTTGAAAGATGTGAAAGGTCAAGGGAAAAAAGGTGAAGTGAAAAACGTTGCCGATGGGTATGCGCAAAACTATTTGATTAAAAGAGGTTTGGCTGTTGAAGCGACAAAAGAAGCTTTAAGCAAGTTAGAGGCCCAAAAAAGACATGAAGAGAAACTTGCTGCACAAGAACTGCAAGAAGCAAAAGCATTAAAAGAAAAATTGGAAAGCATCACGTTGGAAATCAAAGCAAAAGCGGGTGAAGGCGGACGCCTGTTTGGTTCCGTATCAACGAAACAAATTTCGGAAAGCTTACAAAAAAATTTCGGTATCAAAGTGGATAAAAGAAAAATGGAATGCAATGAAGGCATTCGCTCATTGGGCGTGACAAACGTTCCAGTGAAATTGCATCCGGAAGTAAAAGCGACTTTAAAAGTCCATGTGAAGGAAGAATAAGGAGCGAAATTCGATGAGTGATCTAATAGATCGCGTTCCACCGCATAATCACGAAGCTGAACAATCTGTTCTCGGTGCCATCTTTTTGGATCCGCAAGCGTTAATTACGGCATCGGAGATTTTAGTTCCGGAAGATTTTTATCGCATTGCCCATCAAAAAATTTTCCAAACCATGCTGGATTTGAGCGATAAAGGCAATGCCATTGACGTGGTTACCGTTACCGAAGAGCTGTCTGCAAGAAAAGAGCTGGAGGATGTCGGCGGCCTTTCCTATTTGATGGAACTGGCAAATGCCGTCCCTACGGCAGCCAATGTCAGCTACTATGCGAAAATCGTAGAAGAAAAATCCATTTTAAGAAGATTGATTCGTACTGCCACAAAAATTGTTGAAGAAAGCTTTACACGGGAAGATGAAGTAGAAGAACTATTATCCGAAGCTGAAAAAAGAATTATGGAAGTGGCCAATCGGAAAAATGCCGGCGACTTCAAACATGTGAAAGATGTTCTTGTGGAAACGTATGATAAAATTGAGCAGCTTCAAAACCGTTCGGGAGATGTGACCGGCATTCCAACCGGGTTTACGGATTTGGATCGCATGACAGCCGGTTTTCAGAGGAATGATTTGATCATTGTAGCGGCCCGTCCATCTGTAGGGAAAACCGCTTTTGCATTAAATATCGCCCAAAATGTGGCGGTCAAAGCCCGTGAAAATGTGGCAATCTTCTCGCTGGAAATGGGTGCTGAACAATTAGTCATGCGTATGCTTTGTGCCGAAGGGAACATCGATGCCCAAGTATTAAGAACAGGGGCGCTCACTGCCGAAGATTGGAGCAAGCTGACAATTGCGATGGGCACGTTGTCGAATGCAGGAATTTATATCGACGACACGCCGGGCCTTCGTGTTAATGAAATTCGGGCAAAATGCCGCCGTCTGGCCCAAGAAAAAGGGCTGGGAATGGTGGTCATCGATTACTTGCAATTGATCCAAGGCAGCGGAAGAAGAGGAGAAAACCGTCAGCAGGAAGTATCTGAAATCTCCCGCTCCCTCAAAGCGTTGGCCCGTGAATTGCATGTTCCCGTCATCGCCCTGTCCCAGTTATCCCGCGGAGTGGAGCAGCGCCAAGACAAGCGCCCGATGATGAGTGATATTCGTGAATCAGGAAGTATCGAACAGGATGCGGATATCGTCGCTTTCCTATACCGCGATGATTATTATGATAAAGAAACAGAAAACAAAAACATGATTGAAATCATCATTGCCAAACAGCGGAACGGTCCTACGGGAACGGTGACCCTTGCCTTTAAGAAAGAGTTTAATAAATTTTTAAATATTGATTGGTCTCAACGGCAAGAGCCAATTCATGCATAACAGAGAGAAAAAAGCCGCATAATAATATAAACTTTTTAGAACACGAACAATAATTTATAATACAAATTATTTGTTCGTGTTTTTTTCTTGTTATGCATTGACGAATACTCTATTTCACTGTAAAATGAATCTGTTTGATAAAGGACGCATAATGCGCGGAGGTGCTGAAATGACTTCAGTTGTTGTTGTAGGAACTCAATGGGGAGACGAAGGAAAAGGGAAAATTACCGATTTCCTTTCAAAAAAGGCGGATGTGATTGCTCGTTTTTCAGGCGGTGACAATGCTGGACATACAATCAAAATCGGTGAAGAAACATATAAATTGCATTTGATTCCATCCGGTATTTTCTATAAAGAGAAAACTTCCGTGATGGGCAATGGAATGGTGATCAATCCGAAATCATTGGTAAATGAGCTGAAAGGTTTGCAGGCTCGCGGCATTGATACGTCAAACTTACGCATTTCCAACCGTGCCCATGTCATTCTTCCTTACCACATTTATCAAGATAAAATTGAAGAAGAATCCCGTGGCGACAAAAAAATCGGAACAACTTGCAAAGGGATTGGGCCATGCTATCAAGACAAAATCGCCCGCATGGGAATCCGAATTGCAGATTTATTGGATAAAGAAGTATTCGAACAAAAATTGAGAGAAAACCTCGAAAAGAAAAACCGTTTATTTGAAAAATATTACGAGGTGGAAGGCCTAAAATTTGAAGACATTTTTGAAGAGTATTATGGTTACGGTCAAGAAATCAAAGAATACGTGACAGACACATCAAAAGTGTTAAATGACGTTTTAGATCAAGGCGGACGTGTATTGTTTGAAGGTGCCCAAGGAGTCATGCTGGATGTGGATCACGGAACATATCCGTTTGTCACTTCTTCCAATCCGGTAGCCGGCGGAGTGACAACAGGTACGGGAATTGGCCCTTCCTATGTTTCAAGAGTGGTTGGGGTATGCAAAGCTTATACATCCCGCGTAGGCGATGGACCGTTCCCGACAGAATTATTTGATGAAGTTGGCCATCAAATTCGCGAAGTGGGCCGTGAATATGGCACAACGACTGGCCGTCCTCGCCGTGTAGGCTGGTTTGATGCAGTGGTCGTACGCCATTCCCGCCGCGTATCAGGCATTACGGACTTGGCTTTAAACTCCATCGACGTATTGACAGGTTTGGAAACTGTGAAAATTTGTACGGCATATAAATATAAAGATCAAATCATCACGGAATATCCTGCAAGCTTACATGTTCTTGAAGAATGCGAACCGGTGTATGAAGAACTTCCAGGATGGACGGAAGATATTACAGGTGTACGTTCATTTGATGAGTTGCCAAAGAATGCCCAAAATTATGTCAACCGCATCGTTGAATTAACAGGCATCCGGTTAATGACATTCTCCGTAGGACCAGCCCGTGAGCAAACTAATATTGTAAATGATGTATGGGAATAACATATTAGAAGCGATTGGCAGCTTTGGTGACGGCAGCTTCAAGTGTTAGAAATAAATAAGAACGGAAAATGATCATCCAATATGATATATTGGATGATTTTTTTTATTTGCTCCGGACTTTTGAAAATCGCGTGTAAGTCCCCCTTCCTTTCGGCCTGCTCCTTTGATTTGATCTATTCACGAACTTCTTAAATGTAATAAACCGATAATATTCATTTCTCCATTTATATCAGCAAAAAAATAAGAGAAAATGTATAAACCTGATGAATATGGTGAATAATACTAAAAATTTTTCATATTTCAACATGATTTTTCACTTTGTAACAAAAGTTGCTAAAATAATACATTTTCATTACAAAACGCTGAAACGGTTCATTCCAAATTGGCGTTATGATACATTTTATAATTGTGAGAGTATGGAAGCAATTCCTTTGGTGAGCAGGACGAGATATTGGAAGGGGCTTGATTATGAATACGAAATGGAAAATTGGTCACCACAGTAGTCATAATGTAAGTCTTCTAAATCAGCATAAAAACGGATTATTGGTAAAGGCATTCGTAACTGCAGTACTTCTATCGACAATCACTTTCAATTTGGCATTTGCGAATGAGGGCGATGTCGGCTCCATCGACAAAATTTATCATGTGTATTTAGAAGACAAATATATCGGTTCAGTATCCGATGAAAAGAAAGTGAAAAAAGTTATTGAAGCCAAAGAAAAAGAGGCAAGTGAAAAATACAAAGGTTATGAAGTGGATGCAGATGCACTGGTCACAATTGTTCCTGAACAAGTGTTTTCTTATAAAACAAATGATTCAGAAACTCTAAAAATGTTAGACGAACAATTGGAAGTACAGACTGATGCTTATGCCTTTGAAGTAAATGGAAAAGCGGTTCTCTACTTGAAAAATAAAGAAGATTATGAAGAAACCCTTAAGAAACTGAAGCTTCAATATGTTCCGGAAGAAAAATTGAAAGTGTTTGAGGAATCAAAAGGATCTGCCCAAAACCAGCCATTAAAAGAAAATGATAAAAAAATCATCGATGTTCTGCTATCAGAAACTGTTTCAGGTAAAGAAGCAAAAATTAGTCCTGCAAAAATCCTTACACCTGATCAAGCGGTGCAATATATTAAGACTGGGTCAATCGAAAAGCAGGTTTATGTTGTGAAAAAAGGCGATGTTCTTGGAAAAATAGCGAAGGAGCATGGCTTGACAACAAAAGAATTATTGGCTCTAAATCCAGGTCTGACAGTGGATTCGCTTTTACAAATTGGACAAGAAATCAACGTTACGGTAGAAAAGCCTTTAGTTAACGTACAGGTTGTATATGAAACATTAAACACAGAAACAATTGACTACGAAAAAGTAGTTCAGGAAGATGCTTCCATGTTTAAAGGAGAAAAAGAAATCATCCAAAAAGGCAGCCCCGGTAAAAAAGAAGTGTCTTACCTGGTTACTGAAGTAAATGGACAAGTAGTAAATAAGAAAGTAACAAATGAAAAAGTATTGGTTGAACCTAAAAAACATATCGAAAAAGTAGGAACAAAGGTGATCTCATCCAGAGGTACAGGCAATTTTATTTGGCCAACGAGCGGCGGATACATTTCAAGCGGCATGGGATCGCGTTGGGGCAGCTTCCATAGGGGAATCGATATTGCCCGTCCGTCGAATTACAACATCAAAGCAAGTGATAATGGTGTTGTAACATTCGCTGGCTGGGATGGTACTTATGGAAATAAAATTGTGGTGAACCACAATAATGGATACCAAACATTATATGCCCATTTATCAGAAATTAAAGTTTCAGTGGGACAAGTAGTGCCACAAGGTGCCGTTATCGGTATAATGGGGTCTACCGGCAATTCCACTGGAGTGCATTTGCATTTTGAAGTGCTCAAAAATGGATCACTCATTAATCCATTAACCGTATTGAATTGATATAGGTAAGAGGCTGGGACAAAACTAGCTTCTAGATAGGAAAAAGGAGAATTTGAGCCAACTCAAATTCTCCTTTTTCCATTTATCCCCATTATTTTTGGTTAGTT
>JGI25330J36431_1000116_pt1 | contig 35220 bp, 35 predicted proteins | sample HigsolmetaAR205D_FD_36431 | JGI IMG/M metagenome (IMG submission 36431) | reverse complement strand
TAAAACTCGGATTCTGATCACCCAAAATTTAATGACAATGAAAAAAGCTTAGAGGAATCGAAGTTCCTCTAAGTTGTGCGGTTGCATATACCAGGAAAGTCACAAAATTTTTTCACCAACACTATTTGACAAAGAACCTATTTTTTTGGAATGGATCAATCAATGCAAATTCTATAGGTAGGAAAAATTTTCATTTGTTATGTGGCCGATTGGTCTGCACTGAAAACGGGACAAGAGAATTCATTCCCATTACATCCATTCCATTCGTAACAAATCATGCTCTCGTTGATTGAAAGTCTTTTTTCCTGTTTCGTTAAAATGCAAAGCATTTATAGGGTAGTCATTTTATCTTACTGATTAATAATTTTTCGTCAAAAATATTCTATTTCCCAAAAAATGATAAAAAAATTGGCGAAGACGGAAAAAATGCCTGATAAAAGGAACGATTTGTATTCATGAAAAAAAGGCTTCCTTTATATATTGTAAGTGTAAGAAATCAGGTGGTTTCGGCGACGGATCAATAAAGAACTCAGGAAATGTTATGGAAAATGTGTTTGACAAAACTGTGAAAATTATGATATTAATTAGTTACATTTAATTATCAGAAGATTCGGATAATTATTTATTCTAATATAATGTTTACTTCCCTTTCAATACGCAAATCTTATATTATTTCAGGGTAATTTATGTTTTCACTATAATATTATTTTCATAGATTCACAATTCCGGCAAAAGGAGGTGTAAAATTGAGCAGCCAAAACAATGTGGTTAGCATTAATAGTGAAGCAGTCTTAATGAACAAGTTGACAGAGCCGGGAACAATTTCCCAATTGATCACCTTGCTTGATAATTTGGAGAAATTCAACGTACTGTTTGCAGCCATTGAGCAGTTTATTTCACGCAGTCCAGAAATGGCGGATTCCGTCAACAGAATGGTTGTGGCTTTGCGGGAAGAATTGCCAAGGAACAACTTCATCAGCAATATGCAAAAAAGCATCGAAACATTAACGCGTTTCCAAAATTTAATCAACTCCGAAGAATTCAAGAAAATTGAAGAAACATTCTTGAATGAAAGAACACTCAAGTTTTTAAGCAATTTATGCGACTCTGCGTCAGAAGCAGCTTCGCAAAAGGATTACAAAGGTTCAGGCAGCTCCGGCATTTTTGGATTGATGAAAGAACTGACAAACCCGGAAATTCAGCCTGCCATTCAATTTGTTTTGAATTTCGCAAAAGTACTTTCAAAGGAGCTTAAAAATGCATGAACTGTCTATTGCATTCAGCCTGGTCCAATTGGCGGCAGAAACTGCGGAACAAAATAATTTGAACAAGGTGGATGCACTTAGATTAAGGTTGGGAGTATTTTCTGGTGTTGTAAAGGAAGCATTGGAATTTTCCTTTGACATTGCAACAGAAGGAACAATGCTCGAAGGAGCACGCTTGATAATCGAAGAAATTCCATTAAAAATTTTTTGCCCGCAATGTGAAAAAGAGTATGTGTTGCAAAATCCGGTTCCAATCAAATGCCCGGAATGCAACTCAGGCACTGATCAGATTCTAGAAGGGAAAGAAATTGAATTATATGAACTAATAGGTGGGGGTTAATATTGAGCCAAGCAATTGAACAGCCACGTATCGTCAAAATAAGAGAGAATGTTTTGAAGAAAAATGACATCCTGGCCAGAGATTTAAGAAAGCGTTTTCATGACCACGAAGTATACGTGGTGAACATTGTTTCCAGCCCCGGCTCCGGAAAAACAACATTGCTTACGGAAGTGCTGAGGCGCCTCAGCCAAAAATATAGCGTAGCGGCACTGGTAGGCGATTTGGCAACAGAAAACGATGCACACCGGCTGGAACAGAGCGGAGCAATGGTGAAACAAATCACAACTGGGACGGTTTGTCATCTTGAAGCCCAAATGATAGAAGATTCGCTCCGACATTGGAATTTAAATGAGCTGGATTTTTTATTCATCGAAAATGTCGGTAATTTAGTTTGCCCTTCCAGCTATGATCTGGGCGAAAATATGCGGGTTGTCTTATTTTCAACAACGGAAGGGGAAGATAAACCGGAAAAATATCCGACCATCGTCAACAGCGCAGATGTAGCCATCATTACAAAAATGGATTTGGCGGAAGCGGTGGATTTTGACAAAGAGATGTTTTACCAAGCAATCTATCATTCAAGACCTAATATGAAAGTTTTTGAAGTATCAGCAAAAAAAGATATGGGGATTGATGAATGGATTGATTTCTTAATAGAAGAAAAAATGAAAGCGTTTTAATGGGTTTGTTAGTAATAAAAATATACGCGATTTTGGAGGTGTGAGAGGTAAATGGTAAATGTGTTTTGGATTCATGGTGGAGCCTGCAATGGAAATACTCAATCGTTTCTGAATGCAGATGAACCTACCGTGATTGATTTAGTGACGGATTTTGGAATTAATATTCTTTACCACCATTCGGTCTCCATGGAATTCGGCTATCAAGTGAAAGGGATTTTGGACGACATCCTTGAAGACCGTACCGAATTGGACATCTTGGTTGTCGAAGGAACAGTCATTCAAGGCCCGAATGGAACGGGGCGCTTCGATACATTGTTTGAACGTCCTAAAAAAGATTGGATTTATGATTTGGCCCATAAAGCAAAATTTGTTGTGGCTATCGGGGATTGTGCATGTTGGGGTGGAATTCCTGCAACAAGTCCGAATCCATCCGAATCAACAGGATTGCAATTCTTCAAGGATAAACCTGGCGGATTTTTATCAACGGAATTCCGCTCACAAGCCGGTTTACCGGTGATCAACATTCCAGGGTGCCCTGCCCATCCGGACTGGGTGACGCAAATCCTTGTAGCCATTGCGACAGGCAGAACTTCAGATATTACATTGGATGAATATCACCGCCCTGAAACGTTCTTTAAAACATTCACTCAAACAGGTTGTACACGCGTTCAATATTATGAATATAAAGAACCGGTGGAAGAGTTTGGACAAGGAACGAGAAAAGGCTGCCTATTCTATGAGCAAGGCTGCCGCGGACCGATGACCCGTTCATCCTGCAACCGTATTTTATGGAACCGTCAATCTTCCAAAACAAGAGCAGGTATGCCATGTATCGGATGTACAGAACCACAATTCCCATTCTTTGACTTGGCACCAGGAACAGTATTCAAAACGCAAAAAATCTTGGGAACTATTCCGAAAGAAGTGCCAACAGGCATGGATTCATTAAGCTACTCAGCACATGCTGCCGTAGCTCGTACAGTGGCTCCTAAATGGGCAAAAGAAGATCTGTTTGTACCATGATAATTGGAAATTTTTGAAAGAATTAAGGAGGGGAGAATTTGGCACAGCAAACGATTAAAGTCCCTTCTTTAGGACGTGTAGAAGGGGATTTAGATGTCAAAGTTACGATTGAAAATGGTGTAGTAGTTGATGCCTGGACGGAAGCGACGATGTTCCGGGGATTTGAAAAAATATTGGTTGGCAAAGATCCGCAAGCGGGTCTCATCATGACCCCAAGGATTTGCGGTATTTGTGGTGGCAGCCACTTAACAAAGTCCGCCTATGCACTCGATACCGCGTTTCACACTGAAGTGCCGCCAAATGCCACTTTGGTGAGAAATATCGCGCAAGCGGTGGAAACGATTCAAAGTATCCCTCGTTGGTTCTATGCGCTATTTGCCATAGGGCTGACACATAAAAACTATCAATCATCGCCTTTATATGAAGAAGTGAATAGAAGATGGGCGCCATTTGTCGGTGTGAACTATGAAAAAGGCGTAACGCTTTCCGCCAAACCGGTGGAAATCTATGCGATTTTTGGCGGACAATGGCCGCACTCAAGTTTCATGATTCCAGGCGGCGTCATGTGTGCGCCAACCCTGTCGGACGTTACCCGTTCGATATCCATTATGGAACATTTCCGGAAAAACTGGCTGGAGGATATTTTACTCGGCTGTTCAATGGAAAGATGGCTCGAGAACAAAACATGGTCCGATGTGCTTGAATGGTTGGAAGAAAAAGAAGAGCACTATGAATCGGATTTGGGATTATTTATCCGATACAGTATGGATATTGGATTGGACAAATATGGGGCTGGTCCTGGCAAGTACTTGGCTGCAGGAAGTTTCCCAAATCCTGAGAAATATACTCACCCTACAATCGACTCGAGAAACGGTGCGTTGATCGCCCGTTCAGGCGTATATGACGGCGAGAACTACCATGATTTTGACCAAGCCCGTATCCGGGAAGACCATACGCATTCCTTCTATGAAGGAACAGGTTCATATCATCCGTTTGAAGGATTTACAAATCCGCTTGATCCTGAAGAAGGGGTAAAACAAGGAAAATATACATTCGCAAAAGCTCCGCGCTATTTATTGGATAGCGGCGAAACACCGCTGGAGGTCGGACCGCTTGCCCGCCAAATGATTGCAGGACGAGAAGGTGCGGAAGATTGGCAAGATTATGATCCGTTGATTTCCAACATTGTAAAAGAAATTGGACCGAGCGCTATGGTTCGCGTGTTGGCACGATTCCATGAAGCGCCAAAATATATCCGTTATGTGCAAAATTGGTTAAAACAAATTGACTTGAATGAAAAATTCTATGTGAATCCTGGCGAATTGATTGAAGGACGCGGTTTCGGAGCTACGGAAGCAGCCCGGGGATTCTTGGCGGATTGGATCCAAGTGAAAGACGGAAAAATTGAAAAGTACCAAATCATTACACCAACTGCATGGAATATTGGACCACGTGACCGTTTTGGCCAAAGAGGTCCGATTGAAACAGCACTGATCGGTACGCCAATCAAAAATCCGGAAGATCCGGTGGAATTGGCACATATTGCGCAAAGTTACGACTCCTGTCTCGTATGTACAGTTCATGCATATGACGGCAAAACAAACAAGCAATTGGCCAAATATCGGGTGACAAACTTCTGATTACACAGAAATGGACAATTTCAAAGAAACTTAAAATCTATTAGAAGAAAAATAATTAGAGGGCAATTTTATCATAAAGCCCTCTAATTTATTCATAAAAGTTTTATAGATGGAGGACAACATGATCACAATTATTGGCTGTGGGAATTTGATCCGGAAAGATGATGGTGCCGGCCCTATTTTGATACGAAAGTTATGGGATTTAGGCGTTCCTTCAAATGTGCGTTTGGCGGATGGCGGAACGGCAGGAATGGATGTCGTATTTCAAATCGGAAAAGCTGAAGAATTGATCATTATTGATGCTTGCACGACGGGAGCGGAACCGGGGACGGTCTTTGAAATCCCGGGGGAAGAAGTGGAAGCCATTCCGTTAGAAAACATCAATATGCATGATTTCCGTTGGGATCACGCCATTGCCATGGGGCGATGGTTATTGAAAAATGAGTTTCCAAAAAAAGTAACGGTCTATTTGGTTGAAGCCCAAGATTTATCATACGGTACGGGGCTTACACCGGAAGTGGAAGAAAGCGTGATGAAGTTGGCGAAAAAAATAATCAAAAAAGTATCAGGTGAAGAAATTGAAGTGTCAAATAACTGAAACAGGCTATTTGCAAATTCCCGCGGAAATCGCTCAACACTATTTCCCTACTGGCGCGATCATTGCCATTCTGCAAGGACAAGATTTGCTCATCATGCCGGTGAATTATGTAGGAGCCGGAGGATTGATTTTAAAATACCGCAATGCCAGAGGGGATCGTTCTGTTTTCATATCTGAATTTTTGCCGGATGATGTGGACTTTGGACCAAGAGATGTCCAATGGGATGAAGAGGCATTGGCACTTCGGATTCCACTATATTTAAACCAATGAGAAGTTTTGTAGCCGTTTCAGAGGGTAATTGATTTTAGGGGGGAGATGAACATGTTGAAACGTCAGCCAATTGGAGTATTTCCAGGTACAGCCGGATTCTTTTTATTGCCGCCGATCAAAAATGCGGACACCATCATGCCTTCTTTATTGCAAGGTTTTATTCCTGAACCTTGTCCAAAAGAATGGCAATTTTTTTTAGCCGCCATTCAGGGGGAACCTGTGGAACGGGTTGATGAGTTGTTGCCTGACACCAAAGAAGGCCACTTTAATCGATTCATTTTATATCCTGAAAAATCCCATTACGAAAAAGCGAAATCCATGTTGGGCGGAGACTTGAGACTGCTTTTGGATGCGGTAGCCTGGCGTTTGAATATGAAGCAGGAACCTCCCCGATATGACGAAGATACGGCTGACGAGATCCGGGCATTCATTATGGCTACACATGCTTATGAAGCGTTTCAGAATAACAGCTGGACGAAAGGGATTCAATTGCTGGAAGAAGCCGCTCAAATTGTCAATGAAATTTCGCCCATCTTTTCGGCGCGGCTCTTAAGTGAAGTCGCCGCAACGAAACAATCATTGGGAATGGTCGACAATCAATTGGTTGAATTATATAAAACCGCTTTATCGCTGATCGAACGTTCACCCTTTGACGTTATGCGGGCAGAGCTGACCTTCCAGATGGGGACAGCCTACCAGGAAATAGCGGACAGCGGCAATAAAACCTATTATTTAGAGGCCATCAAATGTTACAACACGGCTTTGAAAACATATCGGAAAGAAACGTATCCTGAAAACTATGCCATGATCCATATGAATTTGGCGTTGTCTTATATAGCCATGCCGCCCAATGCCCATAACTACCACTTGAAAAATGCGATGGCCATTCAATCGCTCAGGGAAGCATTGCGTTATTTGGATAAAGAAAACCATACCGACTTATGGTGCAGTGCAACGATCAATTTGGCCAATGCCCTGCAATATGCAAAGTCTTCCCATATTGAAGACAACTTGTGGGAAGCTGTCGCCCTTTATGAAGATGTACTGAAGGTGCGTAAAAAGGAAACAGATCCTCATGGCTATGCGCGGCTCGTTGCGAATCAAGGTACAGCCCTCTCTCATCTAGGCGCATTCTCCAGTGCGGTGCCAAAATTGACTGAAGCGAAACAAATCTTTGAAGAACTGGGCGATCGTGAATCGGCAAAAGTGGTAGAGGACTTGTTACAGGAAATCAAGTTGAAACAGGAAGAACTTTCCAAAAAGTAGTGGAGGGAAACCGGTGAACGATTACGAAAAGCAATATTTCAATACGCTGTTGCAAATTGCCACAGAGCGGTTTGTAGAGCGGGCCGTCCAACGTTCGGAAGGGGTGGAAAATGCGTTACACCTTTTGCGCACGGATCCTTATGGCAATGGGGTATGGCTGGATAAATTCGTTGATGCTTTTTTTGAAGAATTTTTGCTCGATAATCCTGCAGGTTCATGTTTTATTCTACAAGCGCTCTCAAAACGGCGTTATGATCCGGAACAAGTTCTGCAACAAGAAGTAACGGTGGAAGCGATTGTAGAAAAAATGGCAAAGGGAGTATTTGAAGAGCTGTTAAAACAAAAAGCTGAAGAAGTGCTTGAACAGCATGCAGCTTTTGGGGGGTGAAGCCGATTGGGCACACAATCAAAAAGTGTGGAACAGTTGACAGAGCGGATTGATCAAGTGTTAAGAGAGATACGGGAAATGGATTTTACTGACTACCAATTGAAAAAAATCATGGAGTTAAAGAAAGCCATTGAAGCGTTTCATGAAGATGCCCTTAGAAAGCTTGTAAAAATTGTCCGCTCAACGGATGAAGGAAAACAGTTGATGTTGGAGGCCATAGAGGATCCTTCTGTCTATGCGATGCTTTTATTGCATGGAATCATAAAGCAAAACCTGTATACAAAAGTCGCTGCGGTCATGGAAGAGATTCGGCCTTATTTAAATTCCCATGGCGGGGATATTGAATTGGAAAAAATCGATGGCAATGTGGTCTATGTGCGGATGCAAGGGGCTTGTTCAGGCTGCTCTTTATCGGCAGTGACATTGAAAAACGGCGTTGAAGAAGCCATCAAAGCACGGGTTCCGGAAGTCGAAAGAGTCGAGATGGTCAACGATTTATCTCCAGGGTATATGCCTTACAAACGGAACGTCGATGAAGGGGATTTAATGAATTCGGGGTGGAGAGAAGGCCCGAATGTCGACGAATTAGAAGAAAACAAGCCATACTACCTCACCATCGATGAAGTGGACGTGCTGTTAATCATCATAGACAACAAGATCATGGCCTATCGGAACCGCTGTCCACATCGGGGAATACCATTTACACAGGAGACGGTGGAACAGGAAGATCATATGGTTTTAATCGGACATGACAATACACTTCGCTTTGATTTGACAAATGGGGAATGCGTTACTGTCCCGCATATCCAATTGGAGCCGTTTCCTGTGCGAATTGAAAATAAGCAAGTGTGGATCAGGACCGGGAATTAACGAAATGTTGGGGGGATAAAAATGTGCTTGGCGATTCCAGGAAAAATTGTCGAGTTGCTGGATGATCAAAATCAATATGCGATGATTGATGTTTCCGGTGTGAAACGCAAAGTGAACATCAGTTTGATCAAACATGAAAATGTGAATGAAAACGATTGGGTGTTGATTCACGTCGGATTCGCAATGAATAAAATCAGCGAAGAGCAGGCGAAAGAGCAATTACAACTATTGCAGGAAATAGGAGAAGACAAGGAAGCGATGGAGGAAGTGAGAGGGTATCAGTTTGAATAAGTGGTACTAAATTTTTCTGATATTTTTTGGGGGGATTTAAATGAAGATGCGTTATATTGATGAATTTCGTAATCCTGATTTGATTAAGAAAACTTTGGAAGAAATTGAGCGTATCGTTGAGCCGGATGACCATTTTCGAATAATGGAGGCATGCGGAGGGCATACGTATTCGATTTTCCATTTCGGCCTTCAAGAACTGTTGCCAAAAAATATTGAATTTATTCACGGGCCAGGATGTCCCGTATGTGTTCTTCCCCCAGGGCGTGTCGATGAAGGATTGGAGATTGCATCCAAAAATTCCGAAGTGATTTTTACAGCGTTTGGGGATGTGATGCGCGTTCCAGGAAAAAAAGGTTCCCCATTAAACCATAAAGCGATGGGGACGGATGTACGGATGATTTATTCACCCTTGGATGCATTAAACATTGCGATCAAAAATCCGGATAAAAAAGTGATATTATTTGCCATCGGTTTTGAAACGACGGCCCCTTCCACAGCCATCACGGTTCTAAAAGCGAAAGAATTGGATATCGACAACTTTTTCGTCTATTCCAATCATGTAAAAATCATACCGGTTTTAAAATCCATTTTGGACCAGCCGAATATGAGAATTGACGGATTCATCGGGCCGGGGCATGCATCGGTTATCATCGGTGCCCATCCTTATGAAATCATTGCCAAGGAATATAAAAAGCCGGTCGTGATTTCAGGTTTTGAACCATTGGACATTTTGCAGTCCATTTTGATGCTGATCAAACAGCTGAAAAGCGGAGAATCCAAAGTGGAAATCCAGTATAAACGGGTTGTAATGGAAGAGGGAAATGTTTCCGCATTAGAAATCATCGATCAAGTGTTTGAAGATCGCCCTGCATTTGAATGGCGCGGATTAGGGGCAATCCAAAATTCCGCATTGAAGCTGAAACCGGAATTCGCCAAATGGGATGCGGAAGTTCATTTCAATGTCGAAAAAATCCACATTGAAGAAAACAAAGATGCCCAATGCGGGGAAATATTGAAGGGAATGCTGAAGCCGAATCAATGCAAATTGTTCGGAAAAGTGTGCACTCCTGACAATCCTGTCGGCGCTCTCATGGTTTCTTCTGAAGGGGCGTGTGCAACTTATTATAACCACCTGTATTCTACAATGAGTTCTTAAAAACAATATTTGAAAAATGTCGAGAAGGAGTAGTTGCCATGCTGAAAGAGAAGGTCGCTTTTAGAGAACCAACCATTCAACTTGCCCATGGAGCCGGCGGGAAGGCAAGCCGGAGATTAATTGAGGGGCTTCTGGTGCCGTATTTAAATGTAAAAGAATTGAACGATGCGGCCTATGTACAAGCGGATCAAACAAAAATCGCCTTTACAGCGGACAGCTTTGTCGTAAATCCTTTGAGATTCCCTGGGGGATCCATCGGGGAATTGGCAATCAACGGAACGGTCAATGACATTGCCATGGGCGGTGCGAAACCGCTGGCCATAGTTACAACTTTGATCATAGAAGCAGGCCTTGAAACGGAAATATTGGAATCGGAAATAAAAGCCATGCATGAAGCGGCGGAAAAAGCGAATGTGGCCATTGTCGGCGGCGATACAAAAGTGGTCGAACATCAAAAGGCGGACAAGCTGTTTATTACGACAGCAGGCATCGGGCTTGTGGACCCAAGAGTCAATTTATCAGCAAGCAGAGTCAAAAAGGGAGATAAAATCATCCTTTCCGGACCCATTGGTGACCATGGCATCACCATCCTTTTCGCCCGGGGAGATCTCGATCTGGAAGCGGATATCAAATCCGACACACGCTCAGTTTGGCCGTTTGTTTCCAAACTGATTAATGCGGCAGCACCGGGGCTAAAATGGATGCGCGATCCAACCCGTGGTGGAATGGCAACCGCATTAAACGAATTGGCAAGGGATGCCCAAGTGGCGATCATGCTTGAAGAAGAAGCCATCAAAGTGCATCCGGAAGTACGCGGCGCTTGTGAAATATTGGGGCTTGATCCGATGCATATCGCGAATGAAGGGCAATTTATCGCGGTTGTTTCAGAGGAATATGCGCAAGATGCATTAAAAGCCATACAGCAAGTCCCTGGAGGAGAACAGGCGGCCATTATTGGGGAAGTGTTTGAAAGCGATCGCCATATTGTCCTTTCCCGCTCTTCTTATGGTGGAACGAGGGCGATTGATATGTTGGTCGGTGATCCCCTTCCACGGATTTGTTGATCATCTGTAAATTATATGGAAAGAGAGTGATTGAATGACAACGCCTTATCGTACGATGACGACCTATACTTTTTTACCTGATACGGCCATTTGCGATGATTGTTTAAAAGAATTGTTTGACCCGGAAAGTAAACGTTATTTATATCCATATATCGGCTGCCCTAATTGCGGACCAAGATATGCGTTAATGAAAAATGTCCCATTTGAACGCCAAAATACAACCATGGCGGATTGGGAAATGTGCCCATCCTGCAAAGAGGAATATGAAAATCCGCAGAACCGCCGATATCATGCGGAATTAAACTGCTGTCCGCAATGCGGTCCAAACTATTATCTGTTTGAAAATGGACAACGTGTTGAAGGTGAAGAGATGTTCCGGCGGGTAGCCGAACTGTTGAATGCCGGGGAAACCCTTCTTGTGAAAAACAATGGCGGCTACCATTTAGTATGTGATGCCTTTAATGGCAAAGCGGTTCAAGTCATGAGAAATAAATTGGGCCGCCCACGAAAAGCCTTTGCCATCATGGTAAAAGATTTGGAGGCAGCAAAAGAAATTGTTCATTTATCTGAAAAGGAAGAAGAGATTTTACTATCGAAAAGACGTCCAATTTTGCTTGCCAAATCAAAGAATGAAGAATTGAGCTCCATCGTTGCGCCGAACAATACAGACATCGGCCTCATGGTGCCTTATACAGGATTGCAGCATCTTTTGTTCCACTTTGGCGCGCCGCGTTACATCGTGATGACGAGCGCCAACTATCCCGGAGAACCGACGATTCATAAAGATGACCAATTAACGGGATTGATGGAAGATTTCCAATGTGCGGCTTTGATCGGTGAACGTGAAATCGAGCGGAGCGTTGACGACACGGTATTGAAAGTGACGAAACTCGGAGCGGTGCCTTTCAGAAGATCCAGGGGCTATAACAACTTGCTGGATATCGCGTTGCCTTCTTCCCGCCCGATTTTAACGGTCGGCGCAGATTTAAAGAGCACCATTACACTGGTAAAAGACCAGAAAGTCGTTATGAGCCACCATCTTGGCGACATGACGAAATATGGCACACAGTTGAAGTTTGAACGGACAGTGAAGGATTATTTGGCCATCCATGGGGTGGACTTGAGCGAAACCATTATCGGTTATGATTTGCATCCGGAATACTTTACAACGAAATTCGCCCAAACATTGGAAGGCTGTCAACATGTCGCTGTGCAACATCATAAAGCCCATCTTGCCTCCATATTGGCGGTGAAAAATAAACTGTCGGAACGGGTTGTCGGCATTGTTTTTGACGGTGCCGGATACGGTGAGGACGGCGAAATTTGGGGCGGCGAAATTTTTGTAGGAAGTGTACAGGAAGGATTTACGCGGCGCGGCCATTTAAGAAAAGCGTCTTTGATTGGCGGAGATGCGGCAGCAACGTTTCCGCTTCAAGCTTTGGCAGGTTTTATAGGTGACTTTGACAAAGAGCTGCTGGATCGTTTGCAGTTTCCGGATTCATTCCATAAGGCATTGAAAATCAAGGAAAAAAATATTCGCACATTCCCGACAACATCCGTGGGAAGATTGTATGATGCGGTGGCCGCGTTATTAGGTTTCCACCTGGACAACTCCTTTGAAGGGGAAGCGGCGATAGGTTTGGAATACTTGGCGAGCCAATCACAAGTGGAAGAAGTGTACACATTCCCATGGACAGGGGAAGAGTTGGATTATCGCCCATTATTTGAAGAAATGATTCAATCAAAGCTGAAAGGCCAATCGCCATCAGTGATTGCAAGGGGATTCCATCGCAGTTTGGCCCAGGCGGTTGTGGATGTGATTCAGTCCCTTTGTGAAGAGTATGATACGAATTACGCCGTATTGTCCGGCGGGGTGTTCCATAATAGTCTGCTGGTTTCCGACATTTTCGATTTATTGGAAGGTTCAAAGATTGAAATTTTATATGATGATGAAGTTCCATTGGGCGACAATTGCATCAGCTTAGGGCAAGCAGCCATTCTTTCAGCAACAATCATTGAATAAAGGTGAGCGCTATGAAGGTTAATAATCGATTCCTACTTATGTCAGTGCTGATTTTTGCATGTTTCCTGCTGGTTGCATGCACATCCCAAGCTTCTGACTCAGAAACTGGCAAGAAAAAAGATAGTTTAGTATTGGCAATCGGCTCAGAACCGACCGATGGATTCGATCCGACGACAGGTTGGGGCAGGTACGGTTCCCCATTGTTTCAAAGCACCTTGCTTACACTGGACCGAAATTTCAATGTGCAGCCGGATTTGGCCGTGGACTATAGCGTGAGTGAAGATGGATTGGAGTGGACTGTAAAAATTCGCGATGATGTGAAGTTTTCCGACGGTGAGCCGCTGACAATCGAGGATGTGATATTTACCTTTGAAACGGCCAAAAACAGCCAATCAGTGGTGGACTTACAAAACTTAAAAAAGATTGAAAAACTTGATGCCCAAACAGTGAAATTTGTTTTAGAAAGACCCCAATCGACCTTTTTATACACATTAACAATGCTAGGAATTGTGCCGAAACATGCCTATTCTGAAAACTATCGGGAAAATCCAATTGGCTCTGGACCATATAAGTTAGTGCAATGGGATAAAGGGCAGCAGCTAATTGTCGAGGAGAATCCTTATTATTACGGAAAAAAATCTCCTTTTAAAAAATTAACATTCCTCTTTTTATCCCAGGATGCCGCATTTTTAGCGGCAAAAGCGGGACAGGTGGATATTGTATCCGTTCCGCCAAACTTAGCGAAAGAATCCATTTCTGGAATGAAGTTAATCGCCCTGGATAGTGTAGATAACCGGGGGATTATGCTGCCTTTCGTAAAACCGGGATACGATGCTGAAAAAGGAATTGAAATTGGGCATGAGGTTACATCGGATCTGGCCATTCGAAAAGCGCTGAATATCGGCATTGACAGGGACAAGCTAGTGGAAGATGTTCTTGAAGGATTTGGCACTCCTGCTTTTTCGGTAGCGGATAAACTGCCATGGTGGAATGAAGAGACCGTTTTTGAAGATGGGGATATAGAAGCGGCAGAACAAATTTTAATGGATGCCGGATGGCGGAAAAACGTGGATGGAATTTTTGAAAAAGACGGAGAGAAGGCAAGTTTTACATTGGTATATCCCGCCAGTGACCAAACGCGCCAATCGTTGGCCATTGCATTTAAACAAATGGCCAAAGAAATCGGTATTGAGGTCAACACGGAAGGCAAAAGCTGGAGCGAAATCGAGGAAGTTATGCATTCAACGCCAGTCGTTATGGGATGGGGAAGCCATGACCCGATTGAAATTTACCACCTGTACCATAGCAAATACCGTGGCCAAGGCTATTCCAATGCTAACTATTATTCGAACAAAAAAGTCGACCAATATATGGACCAGGCTATTCATGCTATAACGCCGGAGGAAGCTAATGAATATTGGAAAAAAGCCCAATGGGATGGAGAAACGGGCTTTTCTGCTTTGGGCGATGCTCCATGGGTTTGGTTGGTGAATCTTCAGCACTTATATGTTGTGAATGAACATTTGAATATAGGCGAACAGAAGATACAACCCCATGGACACGGATGGCCGATAACGGAATTTATTGCAGATTGGACATGGGAAGAGTGAGTATGGAAAGAAGGTAGAGGGCATTGCAACTCTTGAATATAGGAAAATTTATTCTATTGCGCACATTGAAATTTGCCATATTGCTATTTGCCGTTGTCTTGTTCTCTTTCATACTCGTCAGCTTCTCGCCTGTCGATCCCATCCAATCCTATCTCGGGGCGGAGATGATGGTGGTCAGCGAAGAGCAAAAGGAACAACTTGCTGAATATTTTGGTGTCGATGAATCAAAAACACAGCAATTTCTTAATTGGTTGAATATGTTTTTGCATGGGGATTTAGGCACTTCCCTATTGTACCGGCAAGAGGTGTTGTCCATCATTCAAGAAAGGTTTCTCGCCTCCTTTATGCTGATGGCCATTTCCTGGATTATCTCCGGCATTTTTGGCTACGCATTAGGTGTGATTGCGGGGATGAACGAAGGATCTTGGATGGACCGGGCAATCAAATCTTATTGTTTCATCCTCGCTTCCACCCCGGCCTTTTGGATAGGGATATTATTGCTGATTGTCTTTTCCATGTGGCTCGGCTTGTTTCCGATTGGTTTGGGGACCCCGATCGGGATGCTATCAGATGAAGTGACCTGGCTGGATCAAATAAAGCATATGGTGCTCCCTGCTTTGACATTAAGTATCATTGGCGTTTCCAATATCACCCTTCATACAAGGCAAAAAGTGATGGACGTTTTTAACACCGAATTTATACGATTCGCACGGGCAAAGGGGGAAGAAGGTTTCCGGCTTTTTGCCAGACATGGTTTGCGAAATACGTTATTCCCTGCCATTTCTGTGCACTTTGCCTCATTTGGAGAATTGTTTGGAGGGGCCATTTTAGCTGAACAAGTATTTTCTTATCCGGGTTTGGGACAAGCCATCGTCCAAGCAGGAATGAATAGTGATGTTCCCCTGTTGCTGGGAATCGTTGTATTTAGTACGTTGTTTGTGTTTATCGGCAATTTATTGGCCGATTTGTTGTATTACCTCATCGATGTACGGATGAAAAATGGTGAAGCGATATGAAAAATCATTCCATTACAATTGGACTTGGAAATACGGTCCACCGCAAACGGGTGTTGATGAAATTAACCGTAACCGCATTGTTATTTCTGATCATTGCTTTTAGCGGGTTTTTGATCGGTGATGAGCAGATCGAGGCGAATATGAGTGAAAAAAATCTTAGCCCTTCCGTCGAACACCTTTTTGGAACGGATTGGTTAGGAAGGGATATGTTTTACCGCACATTTTTAGGTCTTCATTTAAGTTTGCAAGTCGGCTTGCTGGCGGCAACGATCAGTACATTAATAGCCCTTATCTTCAGTTTGTTATCTTCTATAAACAAATTTTTCGATGCAATTGTAACAGGTCTTATCGATTTGTTTTTAAGCATCCCCCACCTTGTGGCTTTGATTTTAATTGCCTTTGTATTAGGTGGAGGAGTAAAAGGCGTTGTGGTTGGCATCGCTCTTACCCATTGGCCTTCGCTGACACGGGTGTTGCGTGCGGAACTGATGCAAATCAAATCGGCCGAATATGTACAAATATCTAAGAAATTAGGAAAATCCCGTATGTGGATCATCAGGCGGCATTTCTTACCGCAATTGATCCCCCAATTATTTGTAGGATTTATATTATTGTTTCCACATGCCATATTGCATGAATCGGCCGTCACCTTTTTAGGATTTGGCTTATCGCCTGAACAGCCGGCCATTGGCATTATTTTATCGGAATCAATGAAATATTTGACGACCGGCATGTGGTGGCTTGTGCTGTTTCCCGGATTATCATTGATTTCAATGGTTGCCATGTTTGATGTGTTGGGAAATAACCTGCGAAAATTATTGAATCCGAATTGAGGAAAGGATTTAATCAATGAACATAGTTTATGAACTGAAACATGAAACAAATGAAGAGATAGAGAAAGTGCAAACCCATTTTTTGCTGGAAATAAAAAACATGTCTTTAACGATTGAACGGTTTAATAAAGGGTTTGCCCGTGAATGTTTGTATGCCATAAGGGATTTTCATTTACAGATTCAACATGGAGAAGTGGTGGCCGTTGTTGGAGCGAGCGGGTCAGGCAAAAGTTTGTTGGCGGATGCCATTTTGGGGATTCAGCCAAAAAATTCTGTGATTGAAGGTTCGGTGAATTACGAAAATCAACCGCTGACCGAGAAAAGGAAAAAACGGCTGCGCGGCAATGACATCATGCTTATTCCGCAAATGACCAATGCTTTGGATCCGTTGATGAAAATTGGAAAGCAAGTAAAAGCATTGGTGAAACAGAAAAATAAGCAAAAAACGGTGGAAGAAATATTCCGGAAGGTGGGATTGGATCCGGAGATATATCACCAAATTCCTTCTGCATGTTCAGGCGGGATGATTCGCAGAATTTTTATCGCCATGGCATTGGCAAGTGAAGCGAAGCTGATTATTGCGGATGAACCAACCAATGGATTAGATGCGGAAGCGCTTGACGAATTGTTATTCCAATTAAAAATGTTGGCAAGGGATCATCGGGGTGTGGTCATGATTACCCACGATTTGGAAGCGGCAATGAAAATCGCAGATAAAATTGCGGTGTTCTATGCGGGGGAAACGGTTGAAATTGTGGACAGAAAACATTTGAAGAAGGGCGGGAAATTCCGTCATCCTTATTCAAGGGCGCTTTGGAATGCATTGCCGCAAAACGGGTTTATTCCTATTGAAGGTTCACAGCCTTCCCCTGCAGAAGAGCTGGCAGGCTGTTCCTTTGCAGATCGTTGTCCAATCGCGACGAGAAGATGCAGGGCGGAAAAGCCTGAATTACAAAAGATCGGAAAATACGAGATGGTAAGGTGCTTTTATGCTTAAGTGCAAAAATATCAGTTTCCAGTACAATCGTTCAACATGGCTGTTTCGAAACGTTAATTTTGCGTTGGAACGGGGCGAAATCGTCGGCATGTTCGGCAAAAGCGGTTCTGGAAAGACGACCCTTGCGAAAATCATGGCGAACTACCTTTCCCCTGCTGAAGGGGAAGTCATTATTGACGGAGAAAAGAGCGTTTTTCCAAAAGTTTATCCGGTGCAGTTGATTTGGCAGCATCCTGAACAAGCCATCAACCCAAAATGGAAGCTGTCGGAAACAATCGAGGAAGTGGAGGAGCTGGATAAAGAAATCATTGATATCCTTGGTATAAAAAGAGAGTGGTTCAATCGCAGGCCCCATGAACTCTCCGGCGGCGAGCTGCAAAGGTTTTGCATTGCCCGCGCCTTTCATCCCGATACCCGGTATATTATTGCCGATGAAATTACTAGCATGTTCGACGCCATTACACAGGCGCAAATATGGCATGCCCTCATTCGGCTTGTAAAAGAGCGGAATATCGGAGTATTGGCCATCAGCCATCACATTTCCCTGCTGGAACGAATTAGCGATCGCATCATTGATTTTAATCAATTAAAAAGCTGTCCGATGTAAATGTTTCGGACAGCTTTTACAATTTAGTATTAGTTGGAAAGAACTTTTTCCAGGTGTTTGATGGTTGGTGTCAAATTTGCAAAGAAATAGGCTTCGCGCAATCGGCGGGAAGGGTCGCAACCTTGCAAATACCCGGCGCTTCCGTTATGAAGCATGCTTGCTTGTGTGGCTTCCAATGTTGAATAGGCCGTTTCCAAGCGAATTTTTGCGATTTCTTTCCAGTGAAAAGACTCTTTTTTCAGTAATTGCTCGAGTTTCTCTTCAATTTGATGGATGGTTTCTTCAATATCACTTGCTTGTGTCGGCAAGAATTGATTGCACCCATTTTGTCTTGATTTCACTTTATGAATGGAATCAGTAGAAGCTTTCATGATACCGATGCCCAATGGGATTTGGTATAGAATGAATTTCGGACGAATCAGCTTGACAAACTCGTCGGCATTTTCCGCAAGCACATACTCACTTGGAATAAATACTTGATCGAATTGACAAGCATATGTGGCGCTGCCATTTACGCCTAAAAAACCGGCCTTTTCTTTGAGTTTTAGCCCTTTGGCATTGCATGGAACAAGAAACATCACCCGTTTACTTTCACTGACGCTCGCGATGGTGCCAAACCAATGGCTCTCCTCCAAATTTGAAACAGCCGGAAGAACGCCGGAAAGAATGTAGCCTCCGTCCGTTTCCTCAGCACATAAATGCAATTTTTCGAGCCCGGCATAATATTTCATTGGATTGGATAAGCCTGTGGCAGCCAAAAGTTCCCCATTTTCAAATAAAGGCAGTAAACGGTTTTTGATGGTCGAATTGTTTGTATTCCGTATATACGTCAATCCGGCAAGGTGACACCAAAGGCAAAATGCCGTAGTCATACAAACTTTCGCCGTTTCTTCCACCAACTTCATTTCTTTTAGAAGGTATTCTGTTTCCGTTTTGCCTTCCGACCGGAAAAATCCTTCTTTTCCGAGCTCCAGCAAATAATCCCTCGCGTAATAGGCTTCCGTATCAATTTTCTTTACAAATGGTTTCAACTTTTGTTCGATGATGCTTTCCAGCAACGGTTTTTCCACTAAGCTTTTCGTCAATGGCTTTCACCTCTACAACCCTTTCCATTGAAGGTAAAATAAATTATAATAAAACAAATAATTCAGACTAGTTTAGTAAGTTTAAGGTTATTTTATTATACCTTGTATAAAAAAACAACTGAAAATTAAAAAAAGTAGCAAAACCATTGATTGGTTTGCTACTTGGAAAGGATGGGCAAAACATTTACTCGTTAGGCAAAATTTCTGTAATGGAATCGATCGGTGTTTGAACGGCTTTACGGGCGCGTTTTACAGCTTCTTCATCCGGCGCATCGTAGAAGCATAAGCATTTTGTCATATCTTCGCATACATAAGTTCTTGAGAATTTCACTTCCGGCACTTCTTGATAATGTACAGAGTTTTTCTGTTTTCTGGCAAGGTATTGATCCATCGTAATATCTTCCGGGATATTCCATTCAACTAAGTAGTTGACAACTTCATTGCTTTTCTTTACTTCTTCCAAGTCTTTACCAACCAGGCGGACTTGTTTGACAAGTTGAACCGGGATGGAAAATTCTCTTAACACATCAGTAAAATTGGTGCGTTTTTCGCCTTCAAAGATAAAAAATGCACGAGTGAAATCTTTTGATACTTGCAATTCAATTAAAGAGGCATTGTTTACTGCCAATTTTTCCTGCAGTGACTTTGTAGTCTGATTCAATTCATCTTTTGTAGATACAATTCCTTTTAAGGAAGATTCAACTAAATATAATCCCATAAATAAACCCCTCGCTTAAATTTAATTTTTAGTTTTCCGGTAAGGTTATAATATTATACTTAGTTAAAAAAATCAACTTTGTATATAAAATTATTTTTATGTTAAACTGAGAAAACGGAGGTAGACTGAGTATGGAAACAAAAACTCGATACGATATTCCTTGCAATATTGCACAATCGCTGAATATCATCGGCGACAGATGGACGCTGCTGATTATTCACGAAATTTTATCAGGACATACGTTATTCAACGAGATCAAAAAAGGGCTAAAGGGCATTTCTTCCAATCTTTTATCTGAGAGACTGAAATATTTGGAACAACAAGGAATCGTGGAAACCGAATTATATTCGGAGCACCCACCCCGCTATTGCTATAAATTGACGGACAGCGGAAAAGATTTGGAGGATGTTTTTAATGCCTTCATTATATGGGGAAGCAAACATTTAAAAAAATGCTATAAAAAAATTGTTGATGAAGAAACAGGCGATGAGATAGAAATTGGATATTATTCAAAAAGAACCGGAGAGCGGGTAAATAAAATTGCTGTCGTTCCGGTCAGCGATCCTGCTGAAAATGAATAAGCCAAAAGCTGACAATAGGTTGATGGGGTTCACAAACCCTATCACTATTGCCAGCTTTTTTTATGAAAAGGGATGTTTTCAAAAAATTCTTAAAGGTAGTTGAAAAATATTACAAAGTATAATAAAATAACTTAAAATTATAAAACTAAGTAATCTTATATACATTTATGATTTTAAAGGTGGGAGGTGGATGGGATGGTTCCGGATCGGCAACCAATGATTCAAATTCATCAAGTGAGTAAAAGCTTCAAAAAGAACAAACAAGATGTGCAAGTATTAGACAATATATCTTTTACTGTACAAAAAGGGGAAATCATCTCCATTTTGGGGGAAAGCGGCTGTGGAAAAAGCACTTTGTTGAATATCATCGGCGGATTTGAACAAGCGTCTGGCGGGGAAGTATTGTTAGATGGCATAAAAGTCAATGGGCCGAGTAGAAAATGCATTATGCTGTTCCAAAATTACGGTTTGCTCCCTTGGCGGACCGTGTTAAAAAATGTGGAGCTGGGGCTTGAAAAATCAATTAAAGATAAAAAAGAAAGAAAAGAGAAAGCGTTGCACTATATTCAATTAGTTGGGTTGCAAGGGAAAGAAAATATGTTTCCACATGAATTATCCGGCGGTATGCAACAAAGAGTGGGAATTGCAAGAGCCTTGGCCCTGCAACCGGAATTGATATTGATGGACGAACCTTTTGCTGCTTTGGATACATTTAATCGCTATTATTTGCAAAATGAATTGCTTCGTATCCAGGAGCAGGAAAAAACTACGATGATTCTTGTCACCCATGACATTGATGAAGCCATTTATTTATCCGACAGAATTTTTATTATGCATCCGAATCCCGGAAGAATCCATAAAGAAATCAAGATCCATCTGACGAAACCCCGGGACCGGAGCAACGGAGATTTTCAGTATTATCGAAACATTGTGTTTAAAGAATTCCACTTCAGCAGACCTGAAACTTTAATTGAGTTCAATATTTAATTTTTGCAAATGAAAAAATAGATTGGATGGGTAGTCATGAAACGAATTAAAAAAGGGTTATTGTTTGTTCTTGCAACGATTCTTCTATTAAGTTTATATGCTTGCAATTCTGAAGGAGAGAATTCATCTGCAACAAGCGGAAATGGAAAGAAAACGATCAAAATCGGTTATTTGCCAATAACACATGCGGTGCCATTATTTGTGGAAAAAGAACTGGAAGAATATCAAAACTTTAATTTGGAGCTCATTAAATTTGGTTCTTGGACTGAGCTTTCCGATGCTTTGAATACAGGCCGCATTGATGGGGCATCCATGCTAATTACTCTTGCCATGAAAGCAAAGGAACAAGGCATTGATTTGAATGCCGTGGCATTAGGACATCGTGATGGCAACGTGGTGGTTGTCTCCAAAGATATTAATCAAGTTGCAGATTTAAAAGGAAAAAGTTTTGCCATTCCGCATAAATTCTCGACTCAAAATGTATTACTTTATCAATTGTTGAAACAAAACGGTTTGAAATATGAAGATGTAAATGTTGTGGAATTGCCGCCTGCGGAAATGCCGGCCGCTCTTTCTGAAGGGAGAATATCCGGCTATGTGGTGGCAGAACCATTTGGCGCCGTATCCGTCTCCCTAGATAAAGGAAAGGTGCTTTATCAAGATAATGAAATTTGGAAAAACTCCATTGACTGTTCATTAGTATTGCGCAAAGAGTTTATTGAACAGGAAAGCGAACTCGCACAGGAATTTGTGAATTACTATATTGCGGCGGGCCATGCTGCCGAACAAAAAGATGCGCATGTGAAGGACATGTTATCCAATTATTTGAATGTGGAACAAAATGTGCTTGATTTGTCTTTAGAATGGATTTCTTACGATGATTTAAAAATCAATCAGGAAGATTATGAAGAATTGTCTAATCATCTGGTGGAAATGGGACTCTTCGATAATCCTCCGGCATATGAAGACTTTGTTAACAATTCTTTTATAGAAAAAGCGAAGTGAGAGAATGAAGAACTATAAATTTTTCATTAACGCCATTATAGGATTTGCCATTTTAATTGGGGCTTGGCAGTTTATGGTTGTAGCGGGCGATTACGAAGCCGCTTTGTTTCCACCGCCTTCTTTAGTGTGGGAAGGAATTGTATCTTTAATTACTGACGGAACATTATTGGTTCATTTGCAAGTAAGTTTATTGCGTTTCATTTCCGGTTATCTATCAGCGGTGGTTGTAGCCATTTTATTGGGACTGGTTCTTGGAAGAATTCCTTTATTATGGGGCGTGATTGACCCAATCGTTCAAGTGTTGCGTCCTGTTTCTCCGATTGCCTGGTCGCCGTTTATCGTGCTTTGGTTTGGGATTGGGAATATTCCGGCCATTGTCATCATCTTTATTGCCGCCTTTTTCCCGGTATTATTGTCCACTGTTGCAGCCGTAAGAAAGGTGGAACCTACTTATTTGAAAGTGGCCCAAAACTTTGAAATTAAGAAGTTCGAAATTTTGAGAAAAATTATTTTCCCGGCTGTTTTTCCGTATATTGCCAATGGCCTCCATATCGCGGTAGGAACGGCCTGGATCTTCTTAGTATCCGGAGAAATGGTTGGCTCCCAATCAGGCCTTGGCTATTTGATTGTCGATGCGCGAAATTCCATGAGATTGGATTTGGTGATGGCGGGTATTGTGTTTATCGGGGTTGCAGGCTTTATTTTGGACCGGGCAGTTGGCTTGTTTGAAAGCTGGATCAACCGTATTTGGGGAAGACAAAGTGCATAAGATTTCCCCATTTCTAAGAAAAAAAGCTCAATTTCTTCGCTGCAGGCAAGAATTTGGGCATTTTTTTTTTGAAAAGAGAGGATTTTCCCTTGCTGCATCGAAAAATACATTCACAAAGTTTACGAGGGGGGAGAGAAATGCGTCTAGTTTCCATTTGTCCAAGCAATACGGAACTTGTAGGCTATTTAGGTTTGGCATCTTCTTTAGTCGGGGTGGATGATTATTCTGATTGGCCGAAAGAAATTGAACAATTGCCGCGATTAGGCGGAGATTTAAATATTGATATAGAAAAGGTGGAAGAGCTGAAACCGGATTTAGTATTAGCTTCCCTTTCCGTCCCTGGAATGGAACGGAATATTGAAGAACTGGAAAAACGGAAGATTCCGTATCAAATTGTGCCGAATCCAAAAACCCTTGCGGAAGTCGGGGAAACTTTACTATGCGTTGGTGAAATGACAAATACAGAGGATGAGGCAAAGAGGATTTATCAAAAATTTATGGATATGCTGGAGAAGTACCGGAAATTATCTCAACAAGTTGAACACAGGAAAACCGTTTATTTTGAATGGTGGGCCAAGCCGATTTTTACGCCCGGTGCGACAAATTGGTTGACGGAATTGGCTGAACTTGCTGGGGGAAAAAATATATTTGAAGATTTTCAAGAGGCCAATGTTCAAACAGAATGGGAAGAAGTAAAAAAGAGAAATCCGGATGTGTTTTGCATTGCATGGGTCGGGGTAGAGACACAAAGGGTGAATCCGAAAGTCGTTATGAAACGTCCGGGCATTCAAGAAATCAAAGCAATTCAAAACAACGAGTTTTATATATTGGAAGAAGCTTTATTCTGCCGTCCTTCTTTAAAACTTTTGCAAGGATTGAGCAAACTGGCGGCCCTTCTGCACCCGCAAATCTTTCCTCCTTATGATGGAAAGGATCCATTGCTTGGTGAAGAAGAAAAAGAAAATTCTTTATAGTATACTTTGGGGAACGGAAGGGGATTGGATATATCCTCGTTTAGAAGGAACTGTCCGAAACAGTTCCTTTTTTTATTGGTCTTGTAGGATTAGATGGGAAGATTTTGGCTACCATTGGTTTTGAAAACAAATTTTTTGGGTAAGTCGCAAATAAATAAGCTTTGGAGATTCATTCAAACAAGGAAGGTAATGAGAGCGATGAAGGGAATTAAAATGTTTGTCATATTCGTCGGGTTTGTGTTCATATTATCCGCTTGTTCGCCCAAACAACCTCCGAAAGCCGTGGAAACCTCTTCGGGCAATAATCTGGAAGTCATTGCGAGCAATCTTCAAATACCATGGTCCATTGACAAGTCAGGAAACACTTTTTATTTATCGGAGCGGGTCGGAAATGTGGTGAAAATTGAAAATGGGCGGGTGGAAAGGCAGTCCGTCAATTTGGAAAAGCCCCTTTCCACAGCATCAGAAGCCGGTTTGTTAGGATTTGTCTTAGCCCCCGATTTCCAAGAGTCCAACAAGGCATTTGCATACTACACTTATACGGATTCCAAGGGGCAATTTAATCGCATCGTCCGGTTGAGGCTGGAAAATGATTCATGGGTTGAGGAAGAAGTGTTGCTCGATCACATACCGAGCGGGCCGGTTCATCATGGCGGAAGGCTGAAAATTGGCCCGGATGGCAAGCTTTATGCGACAGCCGGAGACGCATTGCAGTCATCCATCGCACAGGATGTAAATGCCCTTGGAGGGAAAATCTTAAGGCTCAATTTGGATGGTTCCATTCCTTCAGATAATCCTGTTCCGAACTCTTATGTTTACAGTTTCGGCCACCGCAACCCCCAAGGGCTCGCTTGGGCACCGGATGGAACCCTTTATGCAAGTGAACATGGAAATAGTGCCAATGATGAAATCAACCGGATTGAGCCGGGGAAAAATTACGGCTGGCCGGTCATCGAAGGGAAAGAGGAAAAGGAAGGCATGGTTTCTCCATTGTTTACATCCGGTTCCAATAAAACATGGGCGCCTTCGGGGATGGTCTATACAGATGGGAAGTTGTATGTTGCGGCATTACGGGGGGAAGCGGTGTTGGAGTTTGATTTAAACGCAGGAACAACAAAAGAAGTGATCAGCGGTTTGGGGCGGATTCGGGATGTATTCATTGAAGGGGATAATTTATACTTTGTAACCAATAATACGGATGGCCGGGGAAAACCGGGGGAAAATGATGACAAACTTTATCGAATGGCTTTATCAGAATTAAAGCCATAATGAAAAAAGGCTGTTGAAAAAGCGCGCCGCTTTCTAAACAGCCTTCCATTTTGCCTTCCGTCTTAAGATCTTTGATTCTCCATGATTTGTTGCATGTATTGATTGGACTCTTCCAAAGTCGTCATTGTATTCATCATTGAACATGCCGCGTCCAGGATAGGGAAAGCAAGGGCTGCACCGGAACCTTCTCCTAGCCGCATGTTCATGTTTAACATCGGCTCCAATCCCAATAATTCGCTGGCGATTTTTGCCCCAGGTTCTTCTGACATGTGGGATGGAATAATGTAATCCTTCACTTTTGGTTCCAATTGATAAGCGATTAATGCGGAAACAGTGGAAATAAAGCCGTCGATCACTACCGGAATGCGGTTGGCTGCGGCACTTAGCACGACACCGGCCATTCCGCCCAATTCCAATCCGCCCACTTTCGCCAAAACATCAATTGGATCATCAGGATTTGGTTGATTGATTTCTATTGCACGACGAATTACATCAATTTTATGTTGAATGCTATCGACACCCGCCCCCATTCCGGTTACTTCACCAGGGTCATAGCCAAAAAGAGCCGCTAAAACCGCACTGCTTGCTGTGGTATTGCAAATGCCCATTTCCCCGGTTGCTAAAACGTTGACCCCTTGTTTTACTTGATCATTGGCCACTTCGATGCCCACTTCAATGGCCCGGATGGCTTCTTCCCGTGACATAGCCGGTTCTTTGGCCATATTCGCAGTACCGTATCGTACTTTTTTATTAATTACGCCAGAAGTTTCCGGCAAATCGGCATTGATGCCGACATCGACAGAAACCACTTTGGCTCCTGCCGCTCTTGCAATGGCGCACACACCGGTAAACCCTTTGGCGAAACCAATGGACTGCATCACCGTTACAATTTGAGGGTTATTGGATACATTTTCTTCATAGACACCGTGATCGGCGGCCAATGATATAACCGCTTTATTGGATACATCCAGCTCCAGTTTTTCCGTAATCCCGGCAAGTTGTACCGCGATTTGTTCCAATTTTCCTAAACTGCCTGGCGGTTTGCAAAGGGCATCCACTTTTTCCCTCGCCTGTTTCATGATTTCTTTGTTTACTGGTTGAATAGCTTGCAATGTTGATTGCAATAGTTCCATTACAATTCCCCCATCAATTAATTTTTTCAATAATAAATAAAAGTCTGCAGTTTATTGGCATGCCAAATAAACTACAGACTTTACCATCGTACTGTATGTTTCAAGTAATCAGGCAGGTCTCCTGGCTCAGGTTCATCGCAACTATGGGCCTTCCCAGTTTCCCAGTGGCATATTCCATATTGCTCCCCCATACAGTGGTGGGTCCGCTAAAGATTCTCACTTTATTCCCTATTCTCCCATAAAGGGCACCTAATTACGTGGATATTCTTTTTCTAAATAATGTATGATGAAAATAAAGTTTCGTCAAGATATTTTAAATCTTTTGCATGAAAAGTAAATTGAACGTTGGAATCGGTAGAAGCTGATTGGTTTGACGATCATCTATACAGTTGTATACAATTCGGGTGGTCATCTGTAAACATATGTATACATAGTTGCTGATACAAAGGTGGAGAAGGAGTTAGAACATGCATGCAGCGATAAAACTTTCAAAATATTTGAAGCCCTATAAGCATTTTGCGATATTGGCGCCAATCCTCATGATATTGGAAGTGGCAATGGATTTGATCCAGCCGACCATTATGCAAAAAATAATCGACGAAGGGATCGCGACAAAGGACCCAACACATATCATGGTGATGTTTGCTGCAATGATGGTATGTGCAATTATAGGATGGTTTGGAGGGGCGGGCTGCACGTATTTCAGTTCGAAAGCGGCCGTCAACTTTGCATCCGATATTCGGGCAGATTTATATGAAACCATCACCTATTTTTCTAACAGCAATAAGGACAAATTTACGTTGGGGAAACTGATTACGAACTTGACCAATGATGTGGAAATGCTGCAAAGGGCGTTAAACATGCTGTTGAAAATATTTGTCCGGGGCCCTTTCATGTTTGTCGGGGCTGTCGTGGTCGTCTTCTTTACGGCAAGAGATTTATTTTCCGTATTATTTTTTGTTGTCCCTGTCCTGATCGTCTGTTTATATGTGTTTATTAAATTATCGATTTCATTATTCCGGAAAGTCCAGGAAACGATCGATGTTGTGAATACCCGTGTACAGGAAAATTTATCAGGCATCCGTGTCATTAAAGCCTTTAACCGCATGCGCCATCAAGTGAAGCAATTTGCAGGTGTCAACGAAGAATTGGCGAAGCGCAATATGACCGCCGATCAAGTCATTGCCGCATTGACGCCGATCACGCAGTTTGTTGTCAATATCGGGATTGTTTTGGCGCTTATGCTCGGAGTAGTAAAGGTGGAAGCGGGCGCCATTGAAATCGGGGTCATTGTGGCCTTCATCAACTATTTGATGATGATCATGAACGGACTAATGAGCTCCAGCAACGTACTCATTCAAATCGCACGGGCCATTCCGAGCGCGGAACGTGTCGTTGTCGTGTTGGAGGAGCAGCGGGATATTATAAACGCGGAAAATCCGGTGAAAAAAGAAATCCGAGGAGATGTGCGATTTGAGAATGTAAGTTTCTCTTATAACAAACAGGTGGAACCGGTGTTAAAAAATATTACCTTTGAAGCGAAAGCGGGCAGCACGGTAGGAATCATCGGCATGACCGGCAGCGGGAAATCCACATTGATCAAATTGCTTGCCCGTCTAATGGATGTGGATGAAGGAACGATTTACATCGATGACATCCCGATCCGGCAATATGACATTGAAACATTGAGAGGCTCATTGGCTTTTGCACCTCAAAAAGCAACATTGTTTTCCACAACAATTGAAGAAAACTTGAAATACGGAAAAAGTGATGCAACAGAAGAGGAAATTCAAGAGGCACTGGTCGCATCGAATGCTTATGAGTTTGTGGAAAAACTGGATAAAAAAACACAACATGAATTGACCCAAGGGGCAACCAATTTATCAGGGGGTCAAAAACAACGGTTGGCCATGAGCCGTGCATTAATCCGGAAACCGAAAATTCTGGTTTTGGATGATACAACTTCAGCAGTGGATAGTATTACGGAAAAAGTGATCCGAAAAAATATGAAGGAAGCGCTTGAAGGAAGCACGAAGTTTATCGTTTCATCTAAGATTTCTTCGATTAAACATGCCGATCTCATCCTGGTTTTGGAAGATGGACGCATTGTGGCACAAGGAACCCACGAAGAATTATTGAAAACAAGTGAACATTATAGAGAAATTGTTGCAACTCAAGTTGAAAAGGGAGGTGTGCTCTATGAATAGATTGCAGGAATCCCTTTCCGGCAGAGGCCGTGGTCCGGGCAGGGGTCATGGGCCGGCTGCAAAGGCAAAAAATCAAAAGGCCACCCTCAAACGGATTTGGAGTTATTTAAAGAAACAAAGGATAAGCATTATCAGCGTCATTTTTCTTGTTGTGATTACATCCATATTAAATATTTTAGGACCTTTTATGATTGGATACATTATCGACCATTATATTTTGCCTCTCGATATAAAAGGGACTGTCCGAATGGGACTATTGCTTGCCGCCATTTTCATTTCATCTTCCCTTTTTACTTGGTTGCAAACCTTTATCATGATTCGGGCATCATTAAAAACCATTCAAAATTTGAGACTTGAGCTGTTTGAAAAATTGCAGTCATTGCCCATTCCGTTTTTCGACCAAAAACAGCAAGGCGATTTGATGAGCCGTATGACAAACGATATCGACAATTTGAATTTCGCCCTTTCCCAAAGCGTTATTCAAATTATATCGTCTATATTATCGCTTGTTGGAACAGCCATTGCGATGTTGTATTTAAATTGGATTCTGGCGATTGTGACTCTTCTTGTGATTCCATTAATTGTTTTCGCGACAAAGCAAATTATCAAACGGAGCAGCGTGAATTATCGGAATCGCCAACGGGATTTGGGAAATCTGAATGGATATATTGAAGAAACAATCTCCAATTCGGAAATTGTGACTCTTTTCGGGAAAGAACAACAGACGATTCAACAGTTCGGTCAAGCAAATGAAAAACTGCGCCATTCCGCGATGCGCTCAGAAATTGTATCCGGTTTGTTGGGTCCGACGAATAACTTTATCAATAACCTTGGGCAAGGATTAATCATTGGAGCAGGTGCGGTTTTGGCGGTGAACTCCCTTGTTTCGGTGGGGGTGATTGCCTCTTTCTTAACTTATGCAAGACAATTTTTCCGTCCAATCAATCAATTATCGAACTTATTGAACACCTTTCAATCGGCCATCGCCGGTGCAGAAAGGGTATTTGAAATATTGGATGAACCGGTTGAAGTGATGGATTCCCCACATGCCCTTCCCAAACGTCCATTGGAAGGAAATGTGGAATTCCGCAATGTCAGTTTTCATTATGTAAAAGATAAGCCGGTATTAAAAAATCTTTCTTTTAAAGTGAATGCCGGTGAAATCGTTGCCCTTGTCGGTCCGACGGGTTCAGGAAAAACAACGATTGTCCAGTTATTGAGCCGATTTTATGATGTGACAGGCGGGGAAATCCTGATTGATGGTGTGAATATAAAATCCCATTCCATGGAACATTTGCGGGATTCCATTGGCGTCGTGCTGCAAGATACCTACTTATTTTCCGGAACGGTGAGAGAAAATATCCGGTTCGGGAAACTGGATGCGACGGATGAAGAAGTGGAAAGGGCGGCAAAAATCGCATATGCCCATTCGTTTATTAAATATTTGCCGGAACAATATGAAACCATCATCGAATCGGGCGGCAAAAACTTGAGCCAGGGACAAAGACAACTCATTGCCATTGCCCGGGCCATTTTAAAAGACCCCGACATTTTAATTTTGGATGAAGCGACTTCCAGCATCGACACAATGACCGAAGTGCATATCCAGAAAGGATTAAATAATTTGATGAAAGGCCGTACCAGCTTTGTCATTGCCCATCGTTTAAAAACCATCGAAAGTGCCGACCGCATATTGGTCATTAAAGATGGGGAAATTGTTGAGCAAGGAAACCATGAATCCTTAATGAAATTGAATGGATTTTATGCCCAATTGCAAAAACAATCCCTTCAAGGAGAAGACCTTTAAAAATGGCTGCCCCCTATATATCTTTGGGGCGGCTTTTTTTAATGAAGGGAGAAATACTTGCTGCAACTTGTTCGGGTTCATTTGCAACCGTTTTTTTATATTAACGATGAGAAACGTGCCATCGTCGAATCTAGAAAGATTTACATTAAAAGATATCAATATTCTTTACTCATACAAGCCCTCCTTCCAGCGTATAGTAGTGCAAAAGGTTGCAAAAGGCGGTGTAGTAGATTTGAAACGATGGATTGCACTAATTGTCATTTTGCTCTGCTGTTTGTTGGTGGTGATGTATGAGACAAGCGCGTCAGATAATCGATTTTTCCTTCCGGAGCCACTTGGAGGGGTGAGAATCGTGATCGATGCAGGCCATGGAGGAATTGATGGAGGCGCATCGGCGGAAAATGTAATTGAAAAAGATGTTACACTGGCAATTGCAAAAAAAGTGGAAAGAAAATTAAAACGTTTGGGTGCGGAAGTGGTCATGACAAGAACAACGGATGGAGACGTGCTTTCGGAACATGCACCTAGCGAAGAATTTGCCACTTTACGGGAGAGGAAAAAACAAGATATCTTTTTACGGGAACAGATTGTAAAAGAAAACGATCCTGATATTTTCATCACCATCCATGCAAATGCAATCCCGGAAGAAAAATGGAGAGGCGCACAAGTGTTTTACCATAAAGAAGGTCACCCAAACAGCGAACTGCTTGCGAAAGCCATCCAATCTTCCATTAAGGAAAAGCTGCAAAATACCGATCGGGAAGCTTTAGCCATCAAACAAATTTACTTATTGAAAAAAGCGGAAGTTCCAGCTGTTCTTGTGGAAACGGGATTTTTGAGCAATCCGGAAGAAAGAGCCTTATTATCAGATGGAAAATATCAAGAAAAAATGGCGGATGCAATTGTGGACGGAATTGAAAACTATGTAAATTTGGAGATTGAATAAGCGGTGTAAATATAGCTATTAATAGTCAATCGGTGTGTTATACTTATACTATCATCGGAAGCATATATAGGGGAGTGTTTAACGTGATTAATGAACAACAAGTCCGCGAAATTGTAGGACAACTGGAAGACCCGTTTTTACATAGAACGCTGAAAGAAACAAACGGTATCGTCAATGTATCAATAAAAGAAGAAAAAAATCATGTAAGCGTTAAAGTGGCGATTGCCAAAACAAATACGCCGGAACAATTGCAATTGCAGATGAAAATCGTTGAGAAGTTAAAGGAAGCCGGCGCTTCCACAGTTGGAATTCGATTTGAAGAACTGCCAGCTGAAGTCATTGAAAGTTTCCGCGGAAAAGCGACAGAAGAAGAGACGCATGATATTTTATCGCCTTTATCCACAGTAAAAGTGATTGCCATTGCATCAGGGAAAGGCGGCGTCGGAAAATCTACCGTATCCGTCAATTTGGCGGTTGCTTTAGCACGTTTAGGAAAAAAAGTGGGCTTGGTCGATGCGGATATTTATGGATTCAGTGTTCCTGATATGATGGGAATCGAAGAAATGCCAACTGTAAAAAATGATCGGATTTATCCTGTGGAACGTAAAGGGGTTAAGGTCATTTCCATGGGATTCTTTGTGGAAAACAACGCACCGATCATTTGGCGCGGGCCAATGCTGGGAAAAGTGTTGGATCAATTCTTACGCGATGTTGAATGGGGAGATATCGACTATCTTCTATTGGATTTGCCGCCGGGAACTGGTGACGTAGCGCTGGATGTTCACCAAGCATTGCCAGCTTCAAGAGAAATCATTGTCACAACTCCACATCCAACAGCGGCATTTGTCGCAGCACGTGCTGGAGCAATGGCGGTTCAAACGAATCATGAAGTGCTTGGCGTTATTGAAAACATGTCTTGGTATGAGTCAAAATCCGGCGAGCGGGAATATGTCTTTGGCAAAGGCGGAGGACAAAAACTTGCGGAAGAATTGCGCACGGATTTATTGGGACAAATCCCGTTAGGACAACCTGATTGGAATGACGAAGATTTTGCACCTTCCATTTACGAACCAGACCATCCAACGGGCAAAATTTATATGGATATTGCTCAAAAAGTGATTGATAAATTGGAACAATAAAAGATAAGAGCGAATTGTGAAAACGCTGAGTTTTCCAATTCGCTCTTTTTAAACATCGTTTTATCAACTGTATTAGCTGCCTCCACCATCTTGTCCTTGCCCTTCTTGTCCACCACTTTCTTCTTTTCCTTTTTCTTTTTCTTTAGAACCACCGGATTCACCGCTCTTTTTAATCAACTCTTGCCATTTTGTTTGCAGTAATGGACTTTCAATTGTTTCCATTACCACTTTTTCAATCTCTTTCCTCAATTCCGCGCTTTTTAGGATAGATTCCAATTCTTTCTTCATCTCAGGCTGTCCAAAGAAAGAAATCAAGTCTTCTTGAAAGGACGCATCTTTCATCAATTGCTTCATGATTTCGGTCTGCTGTTCTTTCATGCTTTTCGCCATCGATTCCTTAAACTTTGGATCTTCAAAGGTCTTTTTCCAGAAATCGGAAGCCTGATCTGACATCAATGAGTTGTTGATAGCTGTTTCCACTTCGTCATGCTCAAGCACCACCAGTTCCCTGAAGCTGGGATCTTCTAATAATTGCCGTATCGCCTTTTTGCCCTCTTCTGTTTGAATCGCATCAACAACGATTTTTTTCACTTCTTCATAAGAAGGTTGCGCATTCGGTGATTCAGAACAACTCGCAAGCAAAATCAATATCAACAACAGGGTTAACAATCGATTGAACAGGGGATTATTCACCTTTCTCAGTCCTTTCTATATAAAGGCTCTATTTTTCATTATTGTTCACATTTCTCTTAATAAATATGTACATGTTTAGAACTTGGATAGCTTTTTTAAAAAACCATTGATAAAATAATGATTAAAGTGAAAAAAATAAGGGGAGCATTATTGTGACAATACGAAATTGGTTTAAATTTTTCTTGATGTGTATGCTCATAGGCGGTATCGTCACAGGCGTGGCAGGTCTCATCATTCGTTGGAATTTTTTTAATGATTACTTGGCTGCAGGAGAAATCGGAGAATTCCTTGCTGCTTTTCTTTGGATGATTTTTTTGGGCTTCACCATGAGCGTAATTGCTCAAGCAGGCTTCTTTGCTTACTTGACCATTCATCAAATTGGGGTTGGCGTTTTCAGAACGTTAACGTTATGGAACTGGGTACAAGTTTTGCTGATGATTGTCGTTATAGGAGATTTGATTATTTTCCGCTTTGCCCCTGCCGCTGAAAATGTGAAAGATTGGCTGTTTTATATCGGTTTGCTGATACTCCTGATTTCCGGCGCAATTGCAACAGCAATCAAAAAAGTCCAATTGACCGGCAAAAAGCATATTTTGATATCGGCAATGTTCTTTATGATTGTTATCACATCATTAGAATGGATTATTCCTTTGATGGGACGCAAAGGCAATATTGATACATATGTTGCTTTGTTGTTGTTCCCTTTGGTGGCTGTAAACGCTTATCAAATATTAGCTTTGCCAAAATACAATAAAAAATCAGATGAAGACCGTAAAAAATTAGAGGAACGAAAAAAAGCGAGACAACAGAAAAAGTTGAATATGAAAAATATTGCAAACGAGTCAAAATGAAGATGCTTCCGCTGTTTAAAAAAGTCTGAAGAAGCAATAGAAAAACTGTCCGGAAAAAGTTCCGGGCAGTTTTTTAACCCTTTTGGACAATTTTTTCATAAACGTTGATTACCAGGCAGATACATTTATTTTAGTTGTAAATAATACAGCTAAGGGGATGGCATCCATTGTCATGGCATTTTTGTGGATTTGATGGAATAACCGAAAATGTTTTCTTCCAAAGAGATAAATTTATGGGTTTTCATGAATTCAGAGAGTTTTTTAAAATCGGGCTTCGTTTGTTCGTGGAGTTGAATACTAACGATGGCCCCTTTTACGTCGTTGTATTTTTTTCCTTCGTCGTATATGTGGGATGGTGATAATAAATTAATTTCTTCATTAAAAACTGCCTGCTTCAGATTTTCGGGAAATTCATAATCCCTTGTCATAAACCATAGCGGTTTCTTGCCAAAATATTTCTCGTAAACTTCCACTTCCTTTTTGAAGGCTTCTATGCTATATTCTTCTTTGCCCAATCCCCCCAACAAACCAGCGGGAATGTTTTTCTTTTGTATCACTTCCACCAGCTTAGGGGAACGCTCAATCCAACTTGCATCCAGCATTAAGATTGGATAGGGCGCATTGAGAGACTCCAACCATTCAGGGAATCCATCATGGGTAAAAGAAATCTCTATTATTAATGATTGTCCGTAATTCCCTTTTGATATGACAAGAGGTTCATCGGTCATTCGAAAAACGGAAATCAATGAATTTTTCTGTGGATAAACCAAAAAGATAATTGCCATTATAAATAGTGCAATGAACAATTTACGAAACATCAGTTTGTCCCCTTTTTATCTGATTTTATTGAATGAAAAATCGTTCCTAAAAAAACTTATGAAAAAGTGTTGACTTTCATGATTGACAGATGATATTATGGAAAAGTCGTCGAAAGACAACGAAACATGTCAAATGAACCTTGAAAACTGAACACCGAAACGTTAATGATATAAATTTTCCAATTCGTTGACCCTCGTCGACGGATTGGATACGGACAAAAGTTTGAGCTAATCAAATTTTCTTTTATGGAGAGTTTGATCCTGGCTCAGGACGAACGCTGGCGGCGTGCCTAATACATG
>JGI25330J36431_1000100_pt1 | contig 36531 bp, 38 predicted proteins | sample HigsolmetaAR205D_FD_36431 | JGI IMG/M metagenome (IMG submission 36431) | reverse complement strand
TTTTTAGAAAAGTGTACCCAAAGTAAAGATCACACTAAATTTATTCATCGCCACATTTGGGAGCACTATGTGGAAGAAGTCGACCACTTAAGACATACAGAGATCAATAGAAATATATATGATAAGCGCAAAGAAACGATTGAACGGGTCTTTGCCGATGGAAAAGAGAAGCATGGCATGCGATGGACAACTCTACGAGGATTGGAAAAATTGTCCATGCAGGCGATGCTTACTTTCGCTGCCATGAACTTAAAGAAAATGGCAAACTGGACATGGAAAAGACCATGTCCAGCCTAAATAAGAGAAGAATCTTAGAAAATGATGAGCAAAAAAAAGACAAACCCCAACTCAAATGAAGCATTTGAGTTGGGGTTTGTCGACAGTCTGAGCGCACATTCCTTTAAGAAATGTGCGCTTCTTGCTTCATCATTATTTTTGAATGAACATTTGTGTCCAATAATGGCCGTCTTTCACATATCCCACACCGATATGCGTATAGTTTTTGTTCAAGATGTTTGCGCGGTGTCCCGGTGAGTTCATCCAAGCTTTCACCACTTGTTCCGGCGTGCTTTGGCCCATGGCAATATTTTCACCGGCGGATTTATATTGGATTCCATAGTTTGTCATCATGGTAAATGGCGAACCGTATGTTGGGCTTGTATGGTCGAAATATTTTTTATCATGCATGTCTTGGGATTTATGCTTCGCCACTCTCGCCAATTCCCAATCGGATTTTAATGCAGGCAATCCTGCTTTGGCGCGTTCCACATTGACCAATCTTACCACTTCTTCCTCATAAGCTTGGCCTTCCTTCTCCGGCACATTGATTTTTTGTCCCGGATAAATCAAATTCGGATTTTCCAATTGCGGATTCGCATTAATCAATTCTTGTACACCTGTTTGTGTTTTTACTGCAATTTTCCAAAGAGAATCTCCTGATGCGACTGTATATGTTCCGGCAGCGAAAGCCGTTACCGGCAATAATAATCCAATGGATAAAATGAGGGCGCCTGCGCCTTTTTTCAATTTCGTTTTCATCATTTCCATCCTTCCTTTCTTCTTTTGTGCAAATTCATCATAAAAGGTATTTCCGATGAATTCATCACAAAATTTCTGGAAGGATTATTACAGTTTTATTACTTTGAAATATTAATCTTTGAACCCGTTGATAGAGCTGGCTTTTACTCTTTAAGTCTCGTAAAATATTTGAAATATATTCGAAATAGGAATAAATTACTATCGATAATTTAGTTATTTGGAATCAAAATGGTATTCCATGAACGCATTCACCCAGGATGATTCTTCCTTTTTCTGTTGATGGTTGATGAAAGAATATTCTTCATCGTCCATTTCCTGAATATTTCTTCTCAAATAATAATAGGTTGAGATTTGCACAGATTTTGGCAACTTTTCGATCGAATGAATTAACTCCAGTAATTGACCATTCATCATTGACAATGTACTGCCTCCCAAATTCGCATATTTTCCAACTGACTTAGTAAATTTATATTGACTTGATACATAAGTTATTCCTTTTTTAATCTAAATTTCTCTATAAAAGATATTTATAACCGTTCATTAGGAATGTTAATAGAAACGCTTCCAACAGCATTGGCCATTCCGGAAAGAAGCATCAAAAGAAAAAAATTCCGGAAAAACCTTTCCGGTATCGGCTGCTGCTGCTTTTTTCTTGATTCAATGTTTCAAAGGCCGGATCAATGGAAATTGTATGACTCCTTCATTTTTCGCTTACCTTTGGTTTTTCCCTTTCATCATTCATGGACGAAGAAAAATTGTCACCACACCGCTTTCCATTCTCGATGCATAACATCGCCAAAAATACTCATAATGAACATGGAAAGGAGAGACTTGCAACATGGATCATCGAAAGGATTTGGAGAATGACAAGCGCCACTTTGAATTTGTACGTGGCAAGCAATCCGTAGGCAACCATTCAACCAGTCTTGAAGAATTTGGAATGGAAGAAGAGTTTCATCTCCCAAAAAAGAAAGAACACCCGTCCATTCGCGAAAGGCATGATCAATTTTTTGAAAAGGAATAAGTTATATGTGAAACAACCTCCTGTTATGAATACTTGCATCCAAAAAGAGCGAAAACCGCTCTTTTTTTGTGTTATTGGCAATAAAAAAAGCCGCCCAGATCATCTGGACAGCCCTTATCGCACCTTATTATTTGACAATTTTACTGATGGCTTTAAATTCGTCGCCTTTCGCAATTTGTTGCATTTCAAATAACGCCATTTCCACGCTGGAAAGTTTTGCGCCGCATTGTTTCATTTTCTCAAGGCCAATTTGCGAATTTATAGCTGTGCGGGAAGACACGCAATCCGCCAACACTTCGACTTCATAACCGTTTTGAAGCAGATGGGCAGCCGTCTGATATACACAAATATGGGCTTCAATTCCCGCAATCAATACCTTTTTGCGGCCTGTCGCTTCCAATGCTTTTACAAACTCCGGCGTGTCGTAAGCGCTGAAGGTGATTTTTTCAATCGGCTTTTCATCGGTCAAAAATTGGGAAATTTCTTCAACGGTCGGTCCTAAACCTTTGGGATATTGTTCAAGCCATAAGATGGGCAACCCCAACACTTTCGCCCCTTGCACCATTCTGGCGATATTGTCGATCACAAATTCGCTCTTGTCCACAATGCGTGCCAGCTTCCCTTGAATGTCAATCAATACGAGCACTGTGTCTTCTTTTGTCAACAACTTCCTCATCCCCTTTTTTCATTTTCATCATTAATAATTCTACAAAATGGTGAAAAATCCTTGATTTTTGATTTTTTTTTTAAAACCGTGCTTCCTTTTTGGGATACGTTATAATATTTGTAGCTTTAAAACTTTCTTGAAGAAATGGATGATGAATGTGATTCGTTTAAGTTGGCTTATCAGTTTGGCCATTTCCTTTTTCGGCTTTCTAATTGTCAATCAACTGTTTGAAGTGCAGCCAAAAGGGGCATCCGGCAATCTGGGATTCATCGGCTTTATTTTCCTGTTTCCTTTTGTATTGTTGAGCTTGTTCGCCACTTTCCGCTATTTTTTAACCGCTGCCCGCAATGCCAAAAATAGCGTCAAGTGGTTGGGCATTATCAGCGGGATTCTGCTCACCGGATTTTTCCTATACTTTTTTCTCGACATCAAAAATTCCATCCATGGTTCGATTTGGAAACTGGATCAAGAAACAAGCAGGCTTTACTTCGACATCTACACCTTTGGATTGATCCATACGATCAGCGGTGTATTGGGCGCGTTGTACGGCATCATAAAACCGGCGGCGTTGGAACATGCCAAGGAAACCGGTCAAACCCCTCCTGAATAATTCATTCTATTTCTTTTTTAACAGCTCGAGCATTTTTCTTTTATACGCCTCCACCCCCGGCTGATCAAAGGGATTCACTTCAATCAGCTTCGCGCTCATGGCACATGCTTTCATAAAGAAATACATCAAATATCCCAAGTGATAAGCATCCAGTTTCTCCATCTCCAGTTGTATGACGGGCACCCCGCCTTCTGCATGGGCAAGGGCTGTGCCTTGTTTTGAGGTGGCATTGATTTCGTTGAAAGAACGGCCTGCCAAATAATTTAAACCTTCCTCATTTCTCGGATCATAAGGAATGATGTAATCGCCTTCAATTTGATTGAAATGAAGGAGTGTTTCAAACAAAATCGGGCTTCCTTCCTGAATGAATTGCCCAATTGCATGCAAATCCGTGGAGTAGGTCACACAAGCGGGGAACAATCCCTTTTTTTCTTTCCCTTCGCTTTCCCCAAACAGCTGCATCCACCATTCATGGAATTTCTTTAATGACGGTTCGAAGGAGGCGAGCAGTTCCACGCAATACCCTTCGTTGTACAACTTATTTCTTATGACGGCGTATTGGTATGCGTGATTTTGGGTCAGATCGGCATTTTTCAATTCCAATGCGGCATTTTTGGCTCCATCCATAAACGATCGGATATCGATGCCCGCCACGGCAATCGGCAAAAGTCCGACAGGCGTAAATACGGAATACCTGCCCCCGATATCCGGAGGGACGGCAAATCTTTTATATCCCTCTTCGTCCGCTATGGCTTTCAATATGCCTTTTTCCGGATCCGTTGTCACAATAATCCGTTCCGCCGCTTCTTCCCCATACCGTTTTTCCATGTACAGTCTTAACACGCGGAAGGCTAAAGTCGTCTCCATTGTGCTTCCGGATTTTGAAATGACATTGATATAGATTTCTTTGCCTTCCAAGTAATGAATTAATTGCTGCAAATAAGAACCGCTCATATGATGGCCGACATAAATGACTTCCGTTCCTTTTTCCAAAACGCCAAAGTAGGGGGTTAATGCTTCCTGAACCGCACGGGCGCCTAAAAAAGAGCCTCCAATCCCGATGACGACGAACACATCCGCCTCCATGCAAATTTCATCTTTCAGCTTTTCAATTGAATTGAAGAGTTCTTCATGATCCATCAAAGGATAATTGATCCATCCCGTCATATCATTGGAAGTTTCCAGTTCATCATGGATTTTTTCCACACGCTCTTTATATGAAGCTATATCCATATCATCGAATATACAATTCAATAAATTTGTATGCACTGAATAAGTATTCAATGGAATTGCCTCATTTCTCCTTCAAATTTGATAAGGAACTAGCCAATCATTGAAAACAATTTCATGCACCGTCTGTTTCATCATACTGTTAAAGAAAACCATTTATTCATTTGAAGCTGCATGTACGGAAAGCTCTTGCGCCTTTTTGATTATGAACCGTCCCACTTCCTCCCTCAAATCTTCCCGCTGGAGCGCAAAATCGATGGTTGTTTCGATAAAACCCAGCGGATTGCCGACATCATAGCGTTTTCCTTCAAATCGGTACGCAAACACCCGTTGAATCGTATTCAATTCTTCAATTGCATCCGTTAATTGAATTTCCCCGCCAATTCCCGCTTTCTTTTGTTCCAAGAATCGGAAAATTTCAGGGGTCAAAATGTAACGGCCGATAATCGCGTAATTGGAAGGCGCTTGTTCTTTCGCCGGTTTTTCAACAAATTTTTTGACTTGCATCAAAGGGGAATCGGTCGAAACGGGATCGATGACACCGTACCGGTGAATTTCACTCTCGGGCACTTCCATCACCGCAATGACGCTGGAAAAGGTTTTCTCATATTGATCGATCAATTGCTTCAAACAAGGAACTTCGCTTTGGACAATATCATCGCCGAGCAATACAGCGAAAGGTTCATCTCCAATAAATTTACGTGCACACCAAACCGCATGTCCCAGACCCAGGGGTTGTTTTTGGCGGATATAGTGAATATCGATGTCTGATGTGACACGCACTTTTTCCAACAGATCGAATTTCTTCTTTTCTATTAAATTCGCTTCCAATTCAAATGCATGGTCAAAATGGTCTTCGATCGCCCGTTTTCCTTTACCGGTAACGATCATAATATCTTCAATGCCCGAAGCGATGGCTTCTTCCACGATATATTGAATGGTCGGTTTATCGACAATCGGCAACATCTCTTTCGGCATGGCTTTCGTTACAGGCAAAAAACGGGTTCCTAATCCCGCTGCCGGAATGATTGCTTTTCGTATCTTTTTCAAGCCCTCTCACTCCTTATACCTTTGGTTAACAAAATTATACAATAATTTACCAGTTCCCTCATAGCACAGGCAAACGGCCCATAAAAGAAAAAAGGCTGGAATCAGCTCCAGCCTTTGAATGTCACTTTGTTACAATTTGTGTAAGTTTTATCGGATTGTCGCACCGGCTTCTTCCAAAGCTTTCCACACTTTTTCATGGGCATTTGCCACTTCTTCATCCGTAAGGGTTCTTTCCGGATTGAAGTATGTCAATGTGAAGGCGACGGATTTTTTGCCTGCCTCGATATTCTCTCCTTCATATACATCAAATACTTTTACCGCTTTTAACAACTTCGTGCCCGCTTTGCGGATAATCGATTCAAGTTCTCCGGCGGAAACCGCTCTGTCCACTTCCACAGCAATGTCACGCGTCACCATCGGGAAGCGTGGAACCGGTTCGTATTCAACGCCTTTCGCTTCAGCACGCAATAAAGCATGTAAATTCAACTCTGCTACATACGTTTCTTTTAAATCCCATGCTTTTCGTTCTGCCGGATGAAGGCCGCCGATAATTCCTACCCGTTCACCGTCCAGTAAAATGTTTGCCGTTTGACCTGGATGAAGTCCTTCCATCGTTCCTTTTTCATAGGTAATGCGTTCTGTTAAACCTAATTTTTCGATTAATCCTTCCACAATGCCTTTTGCCACAAAGAAATCAACATTGCGTTTATCTCCGAGCCACGCATCATCCACCCATTTTCCAGTGATGACAAAGGCTGCATGCTCCTCTTCAAATGGCAATCCTTCCTCTGTTTTGCCAAGGAATACAGAGCCGATTTCATATAAACATGCGGAATCCGCTTGGCGTGCCATGTTGTAACTTGCCGCCTGCAACAAATGAGGAATCAAGCTTTGGCGCAATGTTGTGCGGTCTTCGCTCATCGGCATCAACAATTTGGTCGTTTCTTCTTTTTTCAACGCAAACTTTTGGGACCATTCTTCAGAAGTCAAGGAATATGTGACCGCTTGATAGAGGCCGGCACCCTCCAAGAAATTGCGGACAATACGGCGCTTTTCTTGATAAGGGGTCAAGCCGCCCACTTGTGTTTTCCCTTCAGGCAATGTCATTGGAATTTCATCATAACCATAGAGTCTTGCAATTTCTTCAATAATATCCTCTTCAATTTTAATGTCTTGTCGGCGAGTCGGCACATCAATGACCAATAACCCCCGTTTCGCTTCCACATTGAACTTTAATCGTTCCAAGATGGAAATCATATCTTCCAGCGAAATTTTCATGCCCAATTTTGTATTAATGTCATCCGGTGAAATGACAATGCGCGCTGGCGTTTTATCGAGTTCATCCACAAGCACGGTTCCTTCCAGCACTTCTCCGCCAGCCAATGCGCAAATCAGTTGTGCTGCCCGTTCTTGGGCTTCCAAAACCCGGTTCGGATCGACGCCTTTTTCAAAACGCACGGATGAGTCGGAACGCAATCCCAGATCTTTGGATGTGCGGCGAACGGATAAACCGTCAAAATAAGCCGCTTCAAGAACAACCGTTGTCGTGCTTTCCGTCACTTCTGAGTTGGCTCCTCCCATCACTCCTGCAACGGCAACCGGTTCTTTTCCATTTGTAATGACCAAATGGTGGCTTTGAAGTGTACGTTCCTGATCGTCCAAAGTGACAATTTTTTCACCTTCATTTGCCAAACGGACGACGATTTCCCCTGTTCCTAATGAATCGTAGTCAAACGCGTGAAGGGGTTGGCCATATTCGAGCAATACGTAGTTTGTAATATCGACAACGTTATTGTGGGGACGAACGCCCGCAGCCATTAAATAGTGCTGCAACCATAATGGCGATTCCGCCACTTTGACATTTTTTATGACTTTTGCAGCATATAATGGGTTTTCTTTCGTCGCATCCACCCGCACTTTAATATAATCTTCCGCTTTTTCCTTTGCAGTTGCATATTGGATTTCGGGCAATTTCACATCTTGTGACAAAATGGCCCCCACTTCATAGGCGACTCCAAGCATGGAAAGGGCATCGGAACGGTTTGGTGTCAAGTCAAGCTCCAGCACTGTATCCCGAAGCCCAAGAATTTCCAGCGCATCGGAACCAGGCACTGCATCATCAGGCAATACATAAATGCCATCCGCATACGCTTTTGGCACAACGCGGCCTTCAACGCCCAGCTCTTGCAAGGAGCAAATCATTCCGTTCGATTCTTGGCCGCGCATTTTCGCTTTTTTAATTTTGATGCCTCCAGGAAGTTTGGCGCCAGGCAACGCCACGATGACTTTTTGTCCTGCCGCCACGTTTGGCGCGCCGCAAATGATCTGTCTTACATCCGTTCCGACATCCACTTGGCAAACGCTCAATTTGTCGGCATCCGGATGTTTTTCTTTTGAAAGGACATGACCAACCACAATATTCGTCATGCCTTGCGAACGGTCGATGACGGAATCGACTTCAATTCCGGCACGCGTGATTTTTTCCGCCAATTCTTCCGGAGTTAACCCTTGTATATCGACATATTCTTGCAACCATTTTAATGAAACTAACATATTGTTACCCCCTTACCCTTCTGTACGTCGGAATTGTGATAAGAATCGGATGTCATCGATATAGAAGTTTCGGATATCTTCCACACCGTACTTCAGCATTGCAATACGCTCTACACCAATTCCAAAGGCAAAACCGGAGAATTTTTTCGGATCATAACCGCCCATTTCAAGCACGTTTGGATGAACCATGCCGGCACCCAAAATTTCGATCCATCCTGTATGTTTACATACATTGCATCCATTTCCTCCGCAGCGGAAGCAGGAAATATCCATTTCAACGGATGGTTCAGTGAATGGGAAGAAACTTGGACGCAAGCGGATTTCCCGATCCTCGCCAAACATTTTTTTCGCCAGTTTATCCAGCGTACCTTTCAAATCGCTCATGCGGATATTTTCGCCGACCACAAGCCCTTCAATTTGCATAAATTGGTGGGAGTGAGTGGCATCATCCGTGTCACGGCGATACACTTTTCCAGGACAGATAATGCGGAACGGTTTTCCCTGTTTCGCAAGCATTGTTCTTGCTTGCACAGGAGAAGTATGGGTGCGGAGCAACGTTTCCTCCGTAATATAGAACGTATCCTGCATATCGCGGGCAGGGTGACCCTTTGGCAAGTTCAACGCTTCGAAGTTGAAATAGTCCGTTTCCACTTCCGGACCTTCCGCCACTTCATAGCCCATGGAAATGAATAAATCTTCCAATTCTTCAACGACACGTGTCAAAGGATGTCTGTTTCCAACCCGAACTTTGCGTCCAGGTAGCGTTACATCCACTGATTCCTTTTCCAACTGCTCTTGAATTTGTTGTTCTTCCAAAACTTTTGCCCGCTGTTCCAATTCTTGCGTAACCTTTTCACGCACCGTATTGGCAAGCGCCCCGATTTTCGGACGCTCTTCCGGGGAAAGTTTCCCCATACCTTTCAACACTTCCGTGATGGAGCCTTTTTTTCCTAAGAACTTTACGCGAATATCATTCAATTCTTTCAGGTTCGTACAAGCAGCAATTTGTTCAATGGCTTCTTGCTCGATTTGTTTGAGTTGCTGTTCCATCATGTAACCTCCTTAAAATTTTTGATTCATCCCAAAATGACGGATTTTTATATGACCTTTATTTAAGAACTTGATGCCGTGTTTTGTAAAAGAATTGACGTTTGTCCAAATAAAAAACCCCGCCCCAATCAAGGGACGAGGAACATTCGCGGTACCACCCTAGTTATTGCAAAAATGCAATCACTTCATTGACATAACGGCATTGGCCGGCAATCCTTTACAGAGAAAATTCTCTGGTCCCGGATGCTGCTTGCGGGGTGAACTTCAATATTCCGCTGCATGCATAAGCTCTCAGTCTGGACTTATGCTCCCTGATATGCAGCTGGTGAATATTTACTCTTCCCGCTCCAAACGCATTTGACCATATTTGATTCATGTGGAAAAATCTTAGTTTATTCTACGATAAATCGGCAGTTCTTTCAAGTAGTTCCATTGTCTCTCTATAATTCGTCCATTACAACAGCCTATCAAATAACGTTCACTTTTTCTCCGACTGGAAACAGAAATACACGTCCATCGTTATTCCATGAATTTATACAACAATATACCGGTTGCAACAGCCACGTTCAATGATTCCGCTTGTCCAAAAATCGGAATTACCACATTTTGATCCGTTTTCTCCAACAGCGCCTGATGAACACCGCTGCCTTCATTTCCCACTAACAAGGCAAAACTTTCCGTTTTATCCAGCTTTCTGTAATCAACCGCATTTTCAAGAGCCGTACCGAAAACCGGAATATGGCGCTCTTTTAATTTTTCTATCCATTCCGCCAAATTTCCCCTAATGACAGGCAGATGGAAATGGGAGCCTTGGGCTGAACGCAAAGTTTTTGGATTGTATAGGTCGGCACACCCTTTTCCTAAAATGACCGCATCAATTCCACAAGCATCCGCAGTGCGGATCATGGTGCCGATATTGCCTGGATCTTGCACGCTGTCAACGAGCAACACTTTGCTCCATTTTGCCTGTTCAGATCCGGAAATCTCCCGCTGCTTACAATGGGCGAAAATCCCTTGGGAAGTTTCCGTTTCGGCAATCTCCTTCGCAACGGAATCCGTCACTTCCACAAGGTAGACATCGTCCAATGACCATTCTCGGGGAATTTCAACATCTTCCCGTTTAATGATGTGGATCACTTGGTCCTTGTTTTTTAAAGCCTCTTCCGTCAAATGAAAACCTTCCACTATATATTCTCCGGTTTTATCCCGTTCTTTTTTTGCGGAAACAAGTTTTTTCCAATGCTTCACTAATGCATTCTGCTTCGATTCAATCCGTTTCATCCAATAAAGACCGCCTTTATTTCATGTTTTTGATTTCCTGATCTATTTTGATTAATGCGTTGCCGAGCTGTTCAATTTCTTCTTCCGTTGTATCCATCCCAAAGGAGATGCGGAAAAATGTGCGGGCTTCCGATAAACTGCGACCCATCGCAAGAATCGCCTTCGTTCCGGATTTGCTGTTGATGTCGCAGGCACTTCCCGTGGAAATGCAGATTCCTTCTTCATTCAGGCGCAGCATCACATATTGCCCTTCCGCCCCTTTCATGCACAAACCGCAAATGCTCGGAAGTTGATGGGCCTCGTCCGATTCGATAAAGTAACAATTTGTCTTTTGAATCGCTTCTTTCAATTGATAGCGCAATTTCCAAAACTTATTTATATCATATTTATAATGTTCCACGCTTGTTGCAAAAGCAAAAATGGCCGGCGTATCCACCGTGCCGCCTCTCAACCCTCTTTCATGGGTTACCCCAGGAAAAAGAGGCAAAATTCTTCTTCGCGGATTTAAATATACCGCACCGCAGCCTTTTGGTCCACCAATTTTATGGGCGGACACGGTGATGGCATCCACATGTTTTGAAAATGACTTTATATCCAACTTGCAAAAAGATTGAACACAATCTACATGATAGGGAATGTTGTATTTTTGTGCAACCTTTGCAATTTCCGCCACTGGTTGAATGGAGCCGATTTCCGAATTGACGTGTTGAATGGAAATCAGGACGGTATCAGGACGGACCGTTTTTTCCAGCAAATCCACATCAATCGTCCCCTGTTCCGTCAGCGGCAGTCTCGTAATTTCGTAACCTTCCCGCTCCAGTGTATTCATTGCCGCATGGACGCTCGTATGTTCCGCGCTTGAAGTGATGACATGCTTTCCTTGTCCTGCACGGGCCAATGATAAAATCGCCAAAATATTGCCTTCCGTTCCGCCTCCTGTAAAAATGACGCCATCCCGATTGACGCCCAATTTTTCGGCGATGGCATCCCTCGATTTTTCCAACAGGAACGCGGCTTTTCCTCCCGCATCGTGCAAACTTGATGTATTTCCGTATACTTCCTTTGCGGCAATGCCATATGCCTCTATGCTTACATCCAGCATTGGCGTTGTTGCGGCATAATCCAAATAAATCATGACTATTCCCCGTTTCTGCAAAAATTATGAACCATTAGCATACTTTACATACCCAATTTTCTATGTGCAAATGCTTGTTTTATCCTCTATTTTATGTAAATATAAGTGTCAAGACAACTGTAAAGAAGGTAGCAATCATGATGAGGAAGACAGATATTGTCATTATCGGTAGCGGTGCGAGCGCCCTTCAGACAGCGAAAATCCTCGCAGAAAAATTTCAGGTGGATATCGTGACAAAAAACCATCTGAAAAACGGCAGCTCATACAAAGCCCAAGGAGGAATCGCTGCAGTTACAAGTGATGAAGACAGCATCCAATTGCACGTGCAAGACACGCTCTCAGCAGGTGTTTATCACCATCAGCCAGACAATGTTCATACATTGGTGGAAGAAGGAAAGAAAACGGTTCATCAATTGATCAAAGAAAATTTTCAAGCGGATCGGGCTTTGGACGGTTCGATTTCCCTGGGGCTTGAAGGAGCCCACAGCAGACCGAGAATCATTCATGCCGGCGGAGATGCGACAGGACAAGCTCTCGTAAACTATTTGCTAGATTTATTGGCTGAAAAGGTGACAATCCATGAATACGAACTCGCTTATGAACTGTTATTGAATGAGGATAGCGAATGTATCGGTGTCAAAACAAAATCCAAAGAAGGAAAAACGACAACCTATTTGGCCTCCTATGTCATTATTGCAACAGGCGGCGCAGGGGCATTGTATGAATATACTTCCAATTGCCCCGACAGCTTTGGCGACGGGATTGCCCTTTCATACATCGCCGGAGCTGAAATCGCCGATATGGAATTTGTTCAATTCCATCCAAGCTTAATCTACAAGGACGGCCAAACCCATGGACTTGTCTCCGAAGCGGTGCGTGGCGCCGGCGGATTCTTTGCGGATGAAGAAGGAAATCGATTGATGGAAGGGGTTCATCCATTGGGGGATTTGGCCCCAAGACATGTTACCGCCTATGAAATGTATAAACATCGTGCAAAAGGCCGGGAAGTTTATATCGACATATCAAATATAGAACACTTTGAAGAAAAGTTTCCAACAATCACAAACATTTGCAAAGAACAAGGCATTGATTTATCGAAACAACGCATTCCCATCGCGCCTGGAAGCCACTTCCTGATGGGGGGCATTATCAGTGACGTTTACGGCCGGACGAGCATCCCCAGACTTCTTGCCGTCGGGGAAACGGCTTGTACAGGGGTGCACGGAGCCAATCGCCTGGCCAGCAATTCACTGCTTGAATGTATCACATTCGGAAAATTGATGGCGGAAAATCTGCTTTGCAACGGTACACGCCAACACAACTTTACGCGGATTTCCAATGAAAAGAAATTGGTGAATTTACCAACATTAATGGATCCAAAAACTTTACAAAAAGAGATGTTCAGAAATGCAGGCATTGTAAGGGAGAAACAAGGCCTCTCGGAATTATTGGCAAAGCTGCCAAGTTACAGGGACATTGCAGCCGTTGATCTGGATGCAATGGACAGATCGGCCATTGAACAATTATTCATGCATATCACCGCCTCTTTAATCGTTCAAGGGGCATTAATCAGGGAAGAATCCCGCGGTTCCCATATCCGCAGCGATTTCCCTTCGATGAAAGAAGATTGGAACAATAAATGGATTGTTTTTAAACAAGGAAACTATCATGTGAGGGACGGACTTTATGAACAACATCAAATTGCAGGAAATGTTGAAACAGTTTTTCAATGAAGATATCGGTGACGGCGATCTTTCCAGTGAAACGATTTTTTCACCCAAAGATCAAGGTTCATTTACATTTTACGCAAAGGAAAAAGGCGTCTTTTGCGGTGCGGAAGTGATTCAAACCGGTTTCAAAGTGCTCGACCCAACCCTTCAAATTACCTTGCTGAAAGAGGATGGCGACGAACTTCAGAAAGGTGATCGGATCGCGGTCATCGAAGGTTCAATGCGCAGCCTCTTGAGCGGTGAACGGGTCATTTTAAATTTAATTCAACGGATGAGCGGCATCGCAACAAACGCAAGAAAAGCCGTTGAATTAACGAAAGGAACCAACGCGAAAATCTGTGACACCCGAAAGACGGTGCCAGGCCTCCGCATGCTGGACAAATACGCTGTACGGACTGGCGGTGCCTATAACCATCGTAGCGGATTATATGATTGCATCATGCTGAAGGACAATCATATCGCGCTCGCCGGGAGCATCACCAAAGCGGTCCAGCTGGCAAAATCGCGGATTGGCCATACGGTGAAAATCGAAGTGGAAATTGAAACGAAGGAACAATTGCTTGAAGCCATTGAAGCCGGTGCCGACATCATCATGTTCGATAATCGCACCCCTGAAGAAATCAAGGCATGGCTTCCGCTTGTACCACGGCATATTTCAACGGAAGCTTCCGGCGGCATTACGTTGGACAACTTGCGAAGCTATGCGGAATCCGGCGTGGAATGGATTTCCCTCGGTTCCCTTACCCATTCGGTAAAAGCTTTTGATATCAGCGCATTAGTGAAAAGAAAGGACGTTGAATAATGGCATCAATCTGTACAATTCCGATATTCGGTATGTTACCTGAAAAATATCGTCACATGTCCCGTGAGGAAATGGAGCATCGGGTTCGGGAAATCAAGGAACAATTGGGCAGTGAATTATTTCTTCCTGCGCACCATTATCAAAAAGATGAAGTGATTCAATTCGCCGATGCAACGGGAGACTCCTTGCAATTGGCTCAAGCCGCGGCGAAAAATAAACAGGCAAAACATATTGTCTTTTGCGGCGTGCACTTTATGGCGGAAACCGCAGACATGTTAACGACGGACGAGCAAATTGTTTACTTGCCGGATATGCGGGCCGGCTGTTCCATGGCGGATATGGCCAATATTTACCAAACGGAAGAAGCTTGGGAAAAGCTGACATCCATTTTCGGAGATACCATCATTCCTTTAACCTACGTCAACTCAACGGCTGCCATTAAAGCATTTACCGGCCGCAATGGCGGTGCTTGCGTCACATCGTCCAATGCCAAAAAAATGGTGGAATGGGCTTTTACACAAAAAGAACGGCTTTTCTTCTTGCCGGATCAGCATTTGGGGAGAAATACCGCCTATGATTTGGGCATTCCACTGGAGCAGATGGCCGTGTGGAATCCCATTTCCGGCGAACTGAAATATGAAGGAAATGTGCAAGACATTAAAGTCATTTTATGGGATGGCTATTGCTCCGTCCACCAGGGATTTACGGTGGAAAATGTCCGGGAAGTCCGGGAAAACTATCCGGATATGAAAGTGATTGTCCATCCTGAATGCTCCTTTGAAGTGGTGCAGGCGGCAGACCTTTCTGGTTCCACAAAATATATTGTGGAGACAATCAAAAATGCTCCATCCGGCTCAAGCTGGGCCATTGGAACTGAGATGAACCTGGTGAAACGCATCATTGCGGAACATCCGGACAAACACATTATTTGCCTGAATGAAAACATGTGCCCATGTTTGACAATGAACCGGATAGACTTGCCGCATCTTCTTTGGGCTTTGGAAATCATCGTCAATGGCGAACAGGGAAATGTCATCAAAGTGGATCCTGAAACGACAAAAGAAGCCTTGTTGGCGTTGGACCGCATGTTGCAATTGGCATAAGCGGATGAAAGTTTTTGAGAAAATCAGCGCATAATTTCTTCGAGTGGAAACAAACTACTACTCGAGGAGGCGAATGGTATGGACTTTCAAATCAGAGCAGCCATTACTTCCAATGTCAAAGGGGACAGTCCGGAAGAATTCCGGGAAACGATCCAAGATGCCATTGCCCGAGGCGATGAACATCTTCTTCCAGGACTTGGCGTCTTTTTGGAAAAGTGGTGGCAAAATACAAGTGAAGAAGAACAATCGAAATTTACGGAAACATTATCAAAAGTGTTTCAACATTAAGGGCTGGAGAACGTTCTCCAAGCCCTTTTTATATTCCCCATTCCATCTTTAAGATTTCCTTGATCCTTTTTACATTCATTTCCCCAATTTCTTCTTCGATCATATTTTCCAATTCTTTTTTCAAGGCGAGATGTTTTTCAAAACACGCCTCCCCCAATTTGGTCAGTTCAATGGATTTATCCCGCAAATTGAATTTTTTTGTTTCCACCAATCCCTTTTCTTCCAATTGCTTGATAAATTTATGAACTGCTTGTCTTGTAAACGGAACCTGTTTCGCCACATGGGAAATCAACGGTTGATTCTTGTACACCTTCTCCAAAATGGAAAACTCCGAATGGGTGATATGAACGCCGCTGATGGCCTGCCATTTTTCTTCCTTTATTTTTTTCAACAATACGGATTTTTCATGAAGTAAATCAATCAACAAATCCCCCATACTCACACCCCACTGTTCACTCAAAATGGTGGAATATACTTACAAACCATGTAATTTCTATATCTATATCATAACGGAATGAAACTTTTTCGTCATTTACCAAAAAAATGAGAAAGTTTATACTACAAATATGGAAACCGCAAAAGTTCACCATTTGCGCATCTAAGAAAAGGATTAAAGGAGGGAAAGAAAATGGGAAGAACGTTCAATTGGAAACGTGTTTTGTTCAATAGTATGCTCATCTGTTTTTTTTTTTCATGAAAGGAAATGTGGCACAAGCCGCCACTTTCACGGATGTGCCTGATAGCCATCCATCGGCGGTGGAAATCAATTTTTTGGCGGAAACAGGGATTATTAAGGGGTATTCAGACAAAACTTTCAAGCCTTCAAACAACGTGACAAATTCCCAAGTTGCATTAATGATTTCAAGAGCTTTGCAACTGGATCTGAACAACCGGCCTAATCCGGGATTCAAGGATTTGACGAAAGTCGATCAGGAAACGTACAAAGCGATTGCTGCGGCAGTCGATGAAGGCATTTTCCCAAAAGGAACGAACTTCAGACCATTTGAGCCCATCACACGCGGCGAAATGGCCCAAGTTTTAGTGAATGCCTTTTCTCTCAAAGGCTCCAGCAACCAACAATTTAAAGATGTACCGAAAAACCATAAACATTATCAAGCGATAGCCGCTCTTTCGGCCAATAACATTACAACGGGATACGAAGATGGCACCTTTAAACCTTCCCAACCACTTACCCGTGCCCATTTTTCCACTTTCATGTCCCGTGTTCTTGAACCGGATTTTATACCGGTAAAAAGCGGGTTTGGCTACAATAAAAATTATCAATACATATATGAATTGTATGAAGGTTATACGAGCCGGGAATACTTCACATATTTGTCATCGGACGTCCAAGGGGATTGGTGGTATGTTTCCGATGATTACAATCAGGGGATCCAATATGTGAACAGCATTGGCAAGGACGGTTTCACTTTTAAAGGGTTCCTGGCAAATGATGAAATATTGACGGACTTTCATATCCCATATCCCGTAAAACTCGGGACAAGCTGGTCATTTTCCATGAAGAAAGGGCTTAAACCGGTAACCTATGCGGTGACAAGCATGTCCGAAACCGTAACGACCCCTGCAGGCACTTTTAATCATTTAATGGAAATTGTCAGTTCCGACGGCTTCCAATATTATTATTCAAAAGACTATGGCCATATTTGCACGAAGGATTTGAGAACTAATTCAGTTGTCTATCAGTTAGTCCAATTAAAGAAAAAATGAAAATGGCATGCATGAAAAAAGGCAATCCAGCGCCTCCTGGATTGCCTTGATTTTATATTATGAGCGATGCTTCATTCCACCCTGAACTCGGCATCGAATATAAACTTAATTCACCTATGCCTGTAAAAAGGCCTTTTGCGCTTGCCCCTATCGCTTCGCTTTCGGGGCAGAGCATATTAGATGTCCTTACTCATTAATTATGCAAGTAATGATAGAAGCACTGCTTTCTGTGCATGAAGTCGGTTTTCCGCTTGCTCGAAGACGTATGAGTTTGGACCGTCGATTACGGATGTTGCCACTTCTTCTTCACGATGGGCTGGCAAGCAATGCAAGAACATGAAATCAGGTTTTGCATGAGCCACCAATTCATCGTTAATTTGATAGCCTTGGAAGTCTTTTAAGCGTTGAGCCGCTTCCTCTTCTTGACCCATGCTAGTCCATACGTCTGTATACACTACATCCGCGTCTTTCACAGCTTCTATCGGATCATTAGTGATCGTGATGGTGCTGCCGTTCTTCTCCGCAATCGCCTGAGCCTTTTTCATGATTTCAGCATCCGGCTCATAACCTTTCGGAGTGGCTACCGCAATATCCATTCCAACGTGGGCAGCCGCCACGACAAGTGAATGGGCAACATTGTTTCCATCGCCGACATAAGCTGTTTTTAATCCTTTAAATGTTCCTTTATTTTCAATGATCGTTTCAAGATCGGCCAACGCTTGGCATGGATGATATAAATCTGTTAATCCATTAATCACTGGAATGGTTGCATACTCTGCTAATTCCTCTACCATTTTATGTGAATTGGCGCGGATCATAACTCCATCTAAATAACCGGATAAAACAAGACCTGTATCTGAAATCGGTTCACCGCGGCCAAGCTGCATATCTCTTGCATGCAGGAAAATCGCTTTTCCGCCTAATTGATGCATCCCCACTTCAAAGGAAATGCGTGTACGTGTGGAGTTTTTCTCGAAAATCATTCCAAGCACTTTTCCATCTAAAAGTTTTGGACATTTGCCATTTTTCGTTACTTTTTTCATTTTTGTTGCAAGGCTAAGCAACTCTTGCACTTCTTCACTTGTATAATCAAGCAGCGTTAACAAATCTTTGCCCTTTAAACTTGAAACGGGCTTTAGCTGCACTTCTTCCAACAATTTCATCAATGAATTTCCGCTCCTTCTTTGTTAGATGTACCCATTATACAATTGTATATTTATAAAATCAAGTGTATTTTTATTATTTTTTTCGCATTAAAAATTTAAAAATAATATTCAAAAACGATGAATAAAAATGCACCTATATTTTAAATCTAATGAATCATCCGTTATAAATATTCGTAACATTTTACTATTCTTTTCGGCAAAAATGATAGATTGTTTGCATAAAGATAACTTTGGCAATAAAAAAAGAGGGACTCAGCCCTCTCATTCATACTTGATTTTATTCACCGCATCCCAATCGAGCCGCTTCACCACTTCCACCATCAATTTCACCGCATTTTCAAAGTCGTCCCGATGCAGGATGGATGCATGGGAATGAATATAACGGGTAGCAATGGTGATGGATAGGGTTGGCACACCGTTTCCTGTCAAATGCATGGAACCGGCATCTGTTCCTCCGCCTGGCATCGCGTCAAATTGATACGGAATGTTGTTTTCTTCCGCCACATCGATGACGAAATCGCGAAGCCCTTTATGGGAAACCATGGAAGCATCGTAAATGATGATTTGCGGACCTGCTCCAAGTTTTGACATCGCTTCTTTCGGAGTGATGCCCGGTGTATCTCCTGCAATGCCTACATCCACCGCAAAACCGATGTCCGGTTGAATTTTGAATGTGGACGTTTTCGCACCTCTTAATCCTACTTCCTCTTGCACATTGCCGACACCATAGACAATGTTTGGATGATTTTCGTTTTTCAACCGCTTCAACACTTCGATGGCAATGGCGCAGCCAATGCGGTTGTCCCACGCTTTTGCAAGAAGCATTTTTTCATTTTTCATCACATTGAATTCAAAATATGGCGTAATCATATCACCAGGGCGGATTCCCCAACTTTCCGCCTCTTCTTTGGAAGTGGCGCCCACATCGATGAACATATCTTTGATATCAACGGTTTTTTTGCGTTGTTCCTGCGGCAAAATATGAGGCGGTTTTGAACCGATGACACCGATGATTTCCTCACCTGAACGGGTCGTGATCGTCACCCGCTGTGAAAGCATGACGTGTGCCCACCAACCGCCGACCGTTTGGAATTTAATGAAGCCTTTGTCATCAATTTGTGTCACCATGAAACCCACTTCATCCAAGTGGCCGGCAATCATAATTTTCGGACCCTTTTCATCGCCCCGTTTTTCCGCAATCAAACTTCCCAAATTGTCATACTCGATTTTATCCGCAAAAGGCTCGATATATTTTTTCATGACCTCTCTCGGCGCTTTCTCGTTTCCTGCGATGCCGTTTGCGTCTGTCAAATCCTTTAGCATTTGCAATGTTTCATCCATTTTTATTGATCCTCCTTAATATCCATTGCGTTGCCGCTCGTAATTTTTCTCATTTTTCTCAATGTATGCCTGAATGATATCATCCAATGTAAAACCTAAATTATAAGCGAGCACACTGTAATATTCCCATACTTTCAAATAATGATCCTCAGACGGATCGTGAATAAACGACAAAATCGCCTCTTGCGTTTTCAAAAACCATGTCGTCAGGTTTTCCTTTTTCTTCATTTCCGGCCACGCATTCAACCGGTATCCTTTTTCATTTCCTAAGGAAAGAAGAAAATGGATGGAATCCACGAATTCTTCCAACAACACTTCCCGTTCGGAAGGACCTTTTGTGCTCCAATATTTAAAACAGCGGGTTTCATTTGCCAACTCCGCAAGTTCTATCGTTAACGCCAACCCTTTTTCCAGAAATACATCCCGGTCGATGTGCTGGTTCTGTTGAATAAACGAATCCAATTGTGCTTGCATGTTAAACAGTTCTTGAAATTCCATGAATATTATCCCTCATTTTCTATAAAAAATGAAACTAATTTTCTACCTTAATCGTATAGGATATGATACCTTTTATACAAGGGGGAACTTTTTATGGCGCTTCTTTTGCGTATTATTGTCTTTATCGTCATTATTTATTTATTTTATAAAGCTTTTCGCTATTTGACAGATCCGAAAAGAAAATTGGATGAAGCCTATGAAAAGGGACAATACTACTTTTATGATGATGTAAAAAATGTGAGAAAAAACTTCTTTATTTCTTATAAAGGCGCTTTGTTTGAAGGGGAAAAATATTTGGGGACAACCGATGACGCCTTTGAAGTGGTATCCATTTTTGTCTGGGTGCATGATCCGGCAAAGCTCCAAGGTTTGACAAAAGAAGATTTCAAATTTTTGGAGAAAGAAATTTTAATGAATTATCCGAAAGCGAAAATCAATTGGAAAAATCCTATTGAAAAATTGATGAAGGAAGAAGAGGAATAAACTGCCCATCCGTTCTGAAAAAAGCTCCTGCATTGACTTCAAGCGGCTTATGCTCTATGAACAATATATTTAGAGCATAAGCCGCTTGAACGTTGGTGAAAGTGTATTGTCTAATTCACTTATAGAGATAGATTAGGAAGAAAATTTGCAATGCAGCAAGCAATGGCAGTCCAAAGGCAAAGATGGCATGTCTCGTTTTATGGCGGAATAAAACCATTGCGATCAATCCACCGCAAGCGCCGCCAATGATTGCCACCGATAATAATGTTTTTTCGGAAATCCGCCATTTCCCATGTTTTGCCCTCGATTTATCAATTCCCATCAATGCAAAACAAATCGCAGATACGATGATTATGTACACAGCAATGATTTCATTCATTTTCCTTCTCCTTAAAAGAAAAAAGCTGATAGGAACTCCTATCAGCCTTTTAAGTTGTTTCAATGATTATTTTGCGATTGCTTTTTTTGCTTGTTCCGCAAGTTGAGCGAAAGCTTGCGCATCGTTCACCGCTAAATCAGCCAACATTTTGCGGTTCACTTCGATACCAGCTTGTTTTAAACCGTACATTAAGCGGCTGTAAGAAAGACCGTTTTGGCGAGCTGCCGCATTGATACGTGTAATCCATAATTTACGGAAATCACGTTTTTTCTGACGGCGGTCACGGTAAGCATATAAACCGGATTTCATTACCGCTTGGTTTGCTGTTCTATATAAAGTATGTTTTGAACCGAAATAACCTTTTGCTAATTTTAAAACTTTTTTACGACGTCTGCGCGTTACTGTTCCACCTTTTACGCGTGGCATAGAAATTACCTCCTGCTATTCTTTCGAAAATTTTATAATCCGTTCAAAATTCCATTATTTTTTGTATGCAAGTAATGTTTTGATGCGTTTGTAGTCGCCTGATGTCATCACTTTCGCTTTGCGAAGTTGGCGTTTTTGTTTTGTTGTTTTGTTTGCAAATAAGTGGCTTCCGTAAGCACGGTCAAATTTAAATTTACCTGTACCTGTTCTTTTGAAACGCTTAGCAGCGCCACGGTGAGTTTTCATTTTTGGCATAGTAGTTCCTCCTAAACCTTATTTCGTAATCATTATTTTTCGCTTTTTGGGGCCAGAATTAAGAACATGCTCCGGCCTTCCAATTTAGGTTTTTGTTCTACCGTTGCATATTCGGCACATTCTTCAGCAAAACGATCCAATACCCGTTGTCCAATATCTGTATGCGTAATCGCACGTCCTTTGAAACGCAATGTACATTTTACTTTATCTCCCTTTTGAAGGAATTTGATTGCGTTTCGAAGTTTCGTTTGGAAATCATGTTCGTCAATCGTTGGGCTCAAACGAACCTCTTTCATATGAATGACTTTCTGATTTTTACGAATTTCGCGCTCTTTCTTTTGCTGCTCAAATTTATATTTGCCGTAGTCCATAATACGAGCAACAGGTGGCTTCGCTTGCGGTGCTACGAGGACTAGATCCAAGTTTACACGAGCAGCCATTTCCAACGCTTCGTTACGGGATATAATTCCTACTTGTTCACCGTTTTGATCAATTACACGAAGTTCACGTGCACGTATCCCTTCGTTTACGTACATGTCTTTGCTAATAAAAATCCACCTCCAAGGTTATGTCGCGAATACACGGTTGAAAATCCCGGTTGAACGTTGCTGTTGTTCTGTTATGTCCATAAAAAAAGACGGACATTTCAGAAGATGTCCGCCCGCCGTAAAATACGCAAAAAAGAGCGTATTCATTTTTCCATGATGATTCGAACCTGTCAACTGCTCGATGCGTCGAACAGGTGAGAAGCGGGCAGCCTCTACTTTCAACCACAATCTTGTATTCTTAACCTTTGTTATCGTAACATCCTGTTATTAAGATGTCAAGTTTTTTATTTTTATATCTGACATACATCAATCAAATTGGATACAGAGGATGCCCAAACAGCAGCTGACGGGCATCCTCTGTTCCAATAAAATGAAATTTACACTCTTGCATCCTTTTTGATGTCTTCAAGGAATTGTCCGAATGGCACCGTTTCTGAATCTTTGGAGCTGTAACGGCGGACATTGACCGTATTGGCTTCCACTTCTTTATCGCCCAATACCAACATGTACGGGATTTTCTTCATTTGCGCTTCACGGATTTTATAACCCAATTTTTCTTCACGCACATCAAGTTCTACACGGATTCCCGCTTTGCGAAGTTCTTCTTCCACCTGTTTTGCATAATCGAAATGCACTTCGTTGGATACAGGGATCACGACCGCTTGAACAGGCGCCAACCATGTTGGGAATGCCCCTTTGTATTCTTCGATCAAAAAGGCAACAAAGCGTTCCATTGTGGATACGACACCGCGGTGAATAACAACCGGACGATGTTTTTCCCCGTCTTCGCCGATGTATGTTAAATCAAAGCGTTCCGGAAGCAGGAAGTCAAGCTGCACAGTAGATAGAGTTTCTTCTTTGCCGATGGCTGTTTTTACTTGCACGTCAAGTTTTGGACCATAGAAAGCAGCTTCGCCTTCCGCTTCAAAATATTCTAGTCCTAAATCATCCATCGCTTCTTTTAACATGCTTTGTGCGCGTTCCCACATTTCATCATCATCATAATATTTTTCTGTATCTTCTGGGTCCCGGTAAGATAAACGGAATCGATAATCTTTGATATCGAAGTCTTTATACACTTCAAGAATCAAGTTTAATACCCGTTTAAATTCATCTTTGATTTGGTCCGGACGAACGAAAATATGGGCATCGTTCAAAGTCATGCCGCGCACGCGCTGCAAGCCGGATAAACCGCCGGACGCTTCATAGCGGTGCATCATGCCAAGTTCGGCAATCCGGATTGGCAACTCGCGGTATGAGTGCATGCCGCTTTTATAAACCATCATATGGTGTGGACAGTTCATCGGACGAAGCACCAATGTTTCATTATCCATTTCCATCGGCGGGAACATGTCTTCAGAATAGTGCTCCCAGTGGCCGGAAGTTTCATATAAACGTTTTGAACCTAACACTGGTGTGTAAACGTGTTTATATCCTAAGCTGATTTCTTTATCTACAATATAGCGCTCGATAATGCGGCGGATAGTGGCGCCGTTTGGAAGCCATAATGGCAAGCCTTGTCCCACTGTTGGGGATAAAGTGAACAGTTCCAACTCTTTCCCCAGTTTGCGGTGGTCGCGTTCTCTCGCTTCTTCCAGCATTTTTAAGTGATTTTGCAAATCTTCTTTTGTAAAGAAGGCTGTACCGTAAATGCGTTGAAGCATTTTGTTGTTGGAGTCTCCACGCCAATAAGCTCCTGCCAATGAAAGCAATTTGAATTCTTTTAATTTTCCAGTGGAAGGAACATGTACGCCACGGCAAAGATCAAAAAATTCACCTTGGTAATAGATGGATACTTGCTCCCCTTCCGGAATCGCATCCAAAAGTTCTAATTTATATTCATCGCCAATTTCTTCGTAAATGCGGCGAGCTTCTTCGCGAGTGACGTTTTTGCGGATGATTTCAAGGTTTTCTGAAATGATTTTTTTCATTTCTTTTTCGATTTTTGGAAGATCTTCCGCTGTAATTGGTGTCGGTGAATCGATGTCATAATAGAATCCGCCTTCAATCACAGGGCCAATCCCCAGTTTCGCCCCAGGGAATAAACGTTTCACCGCTTGCGCTGTCAAGTGGGCAGTTGAATGGCGCAAAATGTCAAGGGCATCTTCATGAGCCGGTGTTACGATTTCAATTGCACCGTCTTCTTCAATTGGTGTTTTTAAATCCAACAATTTGCCATTGACCTTCCCTGCCAACGCTTTTTTGCGCAATCCCGGGCTGATGGACGCTGCGACTTCTTCAGTCGTTGTGCCTTTGGAAAACTCCTTTACTGCACCATCCGGAAAAGTTAATTGAATCACTTCAGCCATATTCATTCTCCTTTACTGTAGTTTGATTCGTTCAAATTATGTTTTACATTTGCTGGAATCCAAATTCAAATAGTTGAACGACACAAATAAAAAACGCCATCCCGATAAAGGGACGACGCGATCGCTCGTGGTTCCACCCTTCTTCCTTCCGAAATCAAAGCAATTTCAGACGAAGCTCTGGGTCGGTGTAACGTACCGATAGCCGTCAGCGGATTGTTCCCCGCCGAAGCTCCGAGGTAGTAAAGTGTTGCGTCGTACTAGGAAACTTCCAGCCTAGGTTTCCCTCTCTATAAGCCGTTTCACAAACTTCATGTCCTCTTCACTGCCACTGAAATATTTATCACAATCAAAGTATACGCTGACTTTATTCGAAATGCAACTGTCGAAATGGACTTTCATTCGGATTGTCTCCGGTTTTCGCCAGTCATTTCAATCGGAATCGTCACCGCTTTGATCCGCTCCATAATTCTGGCGGCTTTCACGACATCGACCTCACCGCGGGAAGTCTCAGCCAGGTGGAGTTCCAATTGTTTATAATTAAAATTGGAAGTAATAAAGGTTGGGAGCTGTTCACTCATCCGATAATGCAAAATGGGACCTAAAATTTCATCCCTCGCCCAGCTGGATAAAGACTCCGAACCAATATCATCAAGCATCAGTACAGGAGCCTGCTTTACAAAATCGATTTTTTCCTGGAGGGTTTGATCCTGGATGGAATTCTTCAACTCCCTCAAAAATTCCGGAACAAAAACGAGAACAGAAGGAACTCTCAAACTGGCAAGCTCGTTGGCGATGGCCCCCAATACGAAGGATTTCCCAACGCCGAATTCGCCATATAAATAAAATCCTTTTTTCGGCAATTCCCCTGTCTTTTTGTAATGATTGATGAAATCAGCGGCATAATTGGCAATAATTACCCGTGATTCATCGTCAATCAATAAATCTTGCAATGTGGCAGATAATACGTCTTTCGGCATATACATGCTTGAAATCATCGATTCGATTTCTCTACGCTCGTCTTCAATAATCTTTTGCTTACAGCGCTCATACTCGACATCAATCATATTTTGGGAAATGTACAATTTGGGAATAAATCCCTTTAAATAATTGGTGCATTGTTCCGTAGAACCGCAATTGCAACATTCGCTGGATTGGCTGATATATTCATACAGTTTGGCCAAACTGCGCTCCACCATCTCTTTATTGACCACATCGTCATGTTCCGCCAAGAATTTTTGAACATCCGGATGCTCCAAAATTTGATTGCGGATGGCATTATACCTTTCTTGAAAGGAAGGAATTTGAAATTTTTCTAAAGCTTTTTTGATCGATTCGATTGTTCGTCACCTACCCGTCTACAACTCCAAGTTTTTGCAATATTTTTCTGCGCTCTTCTTCAAAATTGATGTTTGATGCCTTTTTTTCCTCTTTCTTTGGTTCATTCCGTTTATAAAACCATTCCGGAATCTTTTCTTCCCTTATATTTTTATAAGGCTGTTTCTTGTAGTTTGATGAAGCGGATTTTTTCGCTTCGCTTTCAAGCTTCCATTGCATATATTGGTCCCGTTCCGTGCGGGCAAGTTCCATTGCTTCTTTCGCCGTCCGTACATTTTTCCGCATCCAGTGGTCCGCGATCCGTTCGACATATTTGCGGGGCAATTTCATATCTAAAGTGAGCATCACATATTCGAGCAATACATTGACGACCCCGATAGGCATGCCGTGCTTCATGATTAAATCTTCAGCCAGTTCGACGGAAGACGGCAACGGTTCTTTTCCGTTATTGATATCCCGCAACACTTGAATCGGCGGAGTCGTCTCAAGATAATGGATCAGCTCCTGCTCTTTCGTCAGCGACTGATTCGGTTCATCCTGCGGCTTCGACTCAAAGTTTTTTTCAAATTTCGGCACTTCCTTGGAAATGGTCAATTTATAATAATCGGCAGCCGCCTTCTTCAATCTTTCCAATGAAATGTTCATTTCATCATCAATGGCCAATATCACAATTTTTTGCATATCCAACGGGGATAGCTGATAGAGGAAAGCAAGCTTTGCAATCCATTCCTTCACTTCCGGCGTAAACACGCGGGAAGGGATCAATTGTTCCGATAATCCGGCTTGCAATAAATCGAAGTCAAACCGTTCATAATAAAAAGGATAATTCATTTGGTTGGATTTCAGCTCGGGCTCGATAAATTCCTGGGGTACATTCGTATCAATCGGCTTGAACACATCTGTAAACGTTCTTGAAACCTCTTTGAAAGCGTCCTTGTCAATCCGCTTAATGAACCGTTTGCGCAGTTTGCGGTAAGCCTGTTCGCCAATTCTGCTGAATAAAAACATCGATAAAAGCGGGTCTTGGAAAAATAGTTCCGCATCCAAAGGGCGCGCCAATTCATAAATGAACGAACGATTTTCCCCTTCATCTTTCCGGTATGTCTTCAAGAGTCCGATCGCTTCAAGGGAAATCCGTGCTTGAAACACTTTCATGATCGGCATATTCAGCACATTCATCAAGTAGTAGTGGTTTAATAATCCCCTTTGAGGATCTTCCCCTTCCGCCCATAAAGTCAAATACAAACTGATTGGCTCCGGACCGGTAAGGGGCTGATAAAAAAGGGTCAACAGCTGCCGGTCATGTGAAGAGAGAGAAGAAGGGAGAAGGATATCAAAAGAATCCTTGGGCTGCAACTCTTTATACAAGTAAACCATATATTCTTCCCCCCGTTATCACTTTTTGGACTGGCGATTCAACAATTCCGTCAATTCATCCATAAATACGTTGATATCTTTAAATTGGCGGTAAACGGAAGCGAAACGGACATAGGCCACTTCATCCACTTTCGCAAGCTCGTCCATGACCATTTCGCCGACATCCACGGAACTCACTTCCGAATTTCCAATCCTTCTCAATTCTTTTTCGATATCATAAACGATTTGTTCAAGTTGTTCCAATGGCACAGGGCGCTTTTCGCAGGCGCGGATCAATCCTCTCAACACTTTTTCACGGCTGAACTCTTCCCTGGAACCATCTTTTTTTACGACAATCAAAGGTGTTTCCTCCACTTTTTCAAAAGTGGTGAATCGGTAACCGCAAGATTCGCATTCCCTGCGTCTACGAATCTCTTTATTATCATCAACGGGTCTGGAATCTACCACACGCGTTCCGTTATGGTGACAACTTGGACATCTCATAATTTTAATTCTCCCTGTCTAGTTTCTTAATGAATATTATAACAGATAACAAAGAATGTGACACTTTTCCCATATACGTGACTTGATAACAATCAGATAGGCTATCATTTTAATATACTTTCATCCAAAAATCGAGATGATTTATTCCGAATTTCATTAACAGCTTTGCTAATATTTTGTTTTGACAAGTCATCCATAATATGGGGGCAAAAAATAAAAAGTGTAGACAAAGTCCGGAAGACAATGTCTACACTGATCCAAACATAATATTATGCTGTTACTGTTTCCAATGCTTTGACAACTTTTTTCGTTAAATCTACTACACGTGCAGAATAACCCCATTCATTGTCGTACCAAGCCATCACTTTCACTTTTCTTGTACCCATTACCATTGTTAACTGTGCATCAATTGTTGATGAATAAGTTGTAGTATTGAAATCTACCGATACAAGAGGTTCTTCACAGTAATTCAAAATGCCTTTCAACGGACCTTCGCTGGCTTTTTTGAAGGCTTCATTTACTTGCTCAGCCGTTACATCTTGTTTCAAATCGACAACCAAGTCCACCAAAGAAACGTTTGGCGTTGGTACACGAAGGGCTAAACCATGGATTTTTCCTTGCAATTCCGGAATTACTTTGCCCAATGCTTTTGCCGCACCAGTTGTTGTCGGGATGATGCTTTGACCGCAGGCGCGGGCACGGCGTAAATCTTTGTGCATGTTATCTAAGTTTTTCTGATCGTTTGTATATGCGTGAACAGTTGTCATTAAACCGTTTTCAATTCCAAATTGTTCATGCAACACTTTGACAACCGGAGCCAAGCAGTTTGTTGTACAAGAAGCATTTGAAATGATATCGTGTTTGGATAAATCTAAAGCGTCTTCGTTCACACCAACCACAATTGTGACATCTTCGTTTTTCCCTGGCGCTGTTAAAATCACTTTTTTCGCTCCCGCTTCCAAGTGAAGGGCCGCTTTTTCACGATCGTTAAATTTACCTGTCGCTTCAATTACAACGTCTACGCCAAGCTCTTTCCAAGGCAATTTTGCAGGATCGCGTTCAGCCACTAATTGCACACGCTTGCCATTTACAATCAATGCATCTTCTTCATATTCCACTGTACCATCGAAATGACCATGAATTGTATCATATTTCACCATATGTGCCAATGTTTTGGCAGGATAGCTCGCATTGACTGCCACTATATTTAAATCGTCTTGAACAATTGCTTGTCGGAACACCATACGGCCAATTCGACCAAAGCCGTTTATTGCAATAGAAACTGTCATTATATATAAGCCTCCTATTTTACTTCAATTATGTTTACTTTTTCTCAATTAGTATAGCACATTATTAATAATCGTGTACCAACAATTATAAGATTAAAAAAAATATTATTTTCAAAATAATGAAAAAAACCGGCTCCGTTGAAGCATACTGCGAAACTTGGGGAGAAACCCTATACCAATATTCCATATTCGAACAGCTAAATTCAACAAGAATCATTCCAAAAATCTTGAAAATTTTTTGACATCACGAGCATATTTTTTCAATAATCAGCTAAAGAACGTCCCAATCTTTTAAAATTTGCTCCAGTTGTTTCCGCGTTTCCTCGATTGAACCGTTATTATTAATGACCGCATCCGCCCCTTGCTCTTTCACCGACAAAGGCAATTGGGACTGTATGCGGGCTTTTGCCTCTTCTTCTGTCAATTGATTTCTTTTCATTAATCTTTCCAATTGCACATCTTCCGATACGGACACGACCAAAATTTTATCCACAAAATGTTGAAGCTTGCTTTCAAATAGTAATGGAATATCCATAATCACCGTTTTTTCGCCTTTTTCAAGATACTCATCCCGCTGACGGAGCATTTCTTTCCGGATGGCCGGATGAATGATGCTATTCAACAGTTGCCGTTTCTCTTCATCATTGAAAATAATGGAACCTAATTTTTTCCGGTCCAGTTCCCCATTCTCCGTCAAAACTTCTTCCCCAAAGGCTTCTGCAATTTTTTTCAATGTTTCGCTGCCTGGTTCCACCACTTGCCGGGCCACCACATCCGCATCAACGATTGGAAATCCATATTCTTTTAACATATTACTTACGGTACTTTTTCCGCTTGCAATACTTCCTGTTAAACCAATGATCATAGCAAACACCTTTCTAATGTTGACATTTTGGACAATAAACGCTCGTTCTTCCGGCAATCGTCATCGATTTTGTTTTTGAAGAACAGTTTGGACAAACCTTTTTGCCATACATTTTCAAACGATGCTGCATCCCGCCGGCTTCTCCATTGATGTTTCGATAATCGGAAATCGTCGAACCGCCCATTTCGATGCTTTCCAACAATACCTTTTGAACGGCTTCAAACAATTCGATTTTCCGCTTTTTGCTGACTCTTCCCGTCTTTCTTGCGGGATGGATGCCGACCCGGAAAAGGGCTTCCGTTGCATAAATATTGCCGCAGCCGGAAATCACTTGTCCATCCATAATGACTTCCTTGATCGGCTTATTTTTATATTTCGTAAGCTCACATTTTTCCAAAAAGTAATTCAAGGCACGTTCCTCAAAGGGTTCCGGAGCCATTAATAGCAGCGGCGGATGCTCATCCATGGTTTTTAACAACCGCATTTCACCAAATCTGCGTATATCGGAAAAGATGAGCTTCTCGCCAGTGGATAATGAAAACTTTGCGTGAATATGGTTGCGAAATTTTTCTTCCAAAATTTCATACTCCTGGCCGACGATGAACCAGGCGCCGGTCATTCCCAGATGATTGACGAAAAGGTAGGGCTGTTCATTTTTTTCGACATCAAAGAAAATATATTTGGCCCGCCGTTTCACCTTTTTGATCGTCATGCCGCGCATTTCGTTTTCAAAATCCGATGGCTCCATATTTTTGACAATGCATTGCTTTCCTTGTTGGTGGGATGCATAAACCGTTTTTGACAACACCACATTTTCAATCGTTTTTCCTTCGATTTTCGGGGAAAGCGCCCGAACAACCCCTTCCACTTCCGGTAATTCAGGCATGATTTCACTTCCTTAATTATTTTGCATCGTACCAGGTTGGGCCGTAAGAAATATCCACTTTTAATGGTACATCAAGGGTGATGGCGCTTTCCATCACTTCCGGCACGATTTTTTCCAACTTTTCAATTTCCTCTTTCGGCGCTTCAAAAATCAATTCGTCATGCACCTGCAGCAAGAGTTTCGCCTGCAGACCTTCTTCTTTCAATCTCGCATCGATGTCAATCATCGCTTTTTTGATAATATCTGCGGCGCTTCCTTGAATCGGCGTATTCATTGCCGTACGTTCCGCAAAACTTCTCAAATTGAAGTTTTTGCTTGTAATATCAGGCAAATATCTGCGGCGGTTTAGGATGGTTGTTACATATCCTTTCAATTTTGCTTCCTGCACGATGTTGTCCATATATTCTTTGACACCAGGGAAACTTTGGAAATATTTTTCTATAAAATCTCCCGCTTCTTTTCTGGAAATATCAAGGTTTTGCGAAAGTCCATAATCGCTGATTCCATAAATGATGCCGAAGTTGACCGCTTTTGCCGCCCTTCTCATATTTGGCGTCACTTCATCTTTGGAAACATGGAACACTTCCATCGCCGTCCGGGTATGAATATCCATTCCTTGTTTGAAAGCGTCCACCAAATGTTTATCTTTGGACATGTGGGCAAGAACACGCAGCTCGATTTGGGAGTAATCGGCACCAAAGAGCAGCCAGCCTTCATGGGAAGGAACAAAAGCCTTTCGGATTTTTCTTCCTTCTTCCAGTCGGATCGGAATATTTTGCAAGTTCGGATCTGTTGAAGAAAGGCGCCCAGTCGACGTCAATGCCTGCATAAAGCGGGTATGAACTTTTCCGTCTTCCGGGTGGACTTCTTTGATTAACCCTTCGATATAAGTGGACTTCAATTTCGCCAGTGTCCGGTATTCCAAAATCAATTCGACGATTTTATGTTGGTATTTCAGTTTCTCAAGCACATCCGCCGCAGTGGAATAACCTGTTTTCGTTTTCTTGATGACCGGCAGTCCCAATTTTTCAAACAAAATAACGCCTAACTGTTTTGGAGAATTGATATTGAATGTTTCTCCCGCCAATTCATAAATTTCCTTTTCCAGCGTCGCAATTTTTTCTTGCAATTCTTTCCCCATTTCTTCAAGAGTGGAAATATCCACTTTGATTCCTTGGCTTTCCATTTCCCCTAAAATGACAGCCAAAGGAAGCTCCAAATCATGGTACAGGTCAAACTGCTCATTTTCCTTCAATTTTTTTGTAACCCGATCTTTGCAATGCCAAATGGCAAGGGCTTTGCGGCAAACATGTTCGGCAAGGTCTTTTTCCTCCGGCAATGCCCATTTGGCCCCTTTTCCGTATACCGCTTCATTGGAACGGACATCGGTGTAGCCAAATTCCTTCGCCAGCGTCGCCACATCATCCCCTGAAATGGCAGGATTCAGGATGTAAGAAGCAAGCAGGAAATCAAATTCCACGCCCCGCAAATTGATGCCATGACGTTTCAAAATGCATTGGGCCGCCTTTAAATCCGACATATATTTTTTCTTCGTGCCATCTTCAAAATAAGCCTTCAATATATCATTTTCTTTCAATGCATCCGTCGGAACGAAAAAGGTTTTTGTTCCGTCCGTGAAGGCGAATCCTAAAATATTGCAAGTATGATATTGTTCATTCTCAAGTTCCACATGTACCGCCATTTCATCGCTGAAGAGATCCCCGGCGATGTCACGGACAATGTCAAAATCGATTTCAGCCGTTTCCTTTTCTTCCGCTTGGAAATCCGTTTTTTCGAGGAGGGATTTAAACTGCAACTCTTTCCAAACTTCAAGCACCGCTTCCTCATCCGGACCTGGATAATCCAAATCCTCAAGACGGATTTCGATTGGCGCATTGGTGTTGATGGTCGCCAATTGTTTGCTCATTTTCGCCTGTTCTTCGTTTTCGATGAGCTTCTCCTTCATCTTGGACTGTTTCATTTGATCGATATGTTCATATAAATTTTCGATTGTTCCATATTCTTTCAGCAATTTGATGGCGGTCTTTTCACCAATCCCCGGAACGCCCGGAATATTGTCGGACGCATCCCCCATCAGCCCTTTCATATCGATGATCTGTTCAGGGGATAAACCGTATTTTTCCTGAATATGTTCCGGCGTATAATGTTCAATATCCGTCATCCCTTTTCGCGTCACATACACCTTCACTTTATCCGTCGCCAGCTGCGTCAAGTCTTTATCCCCTGAGACGATGATGACATCGATATCTTTTTCTTCCGCTTGGCGGGCAAGGGTTCCGATGATGTCGTCCGCTTCGTACAATTCCAATTCGTATCTTGGAATGCGGTATGCGTCGATCAGCTTTTGCAAGTAAGGGAATTGCTCCGACAGTTCCGGCGGCGTTTTCAGGCGGCCGCCTTTATATTCTTCAAAGGTTTCATGGCGGAATGTCGTTTTTCCCGCATCAAAGGCGACGAGCATCTTCGTCGGCTTTTCTTCTTCCAATATTTTTTGAAGCATCGTCGTAAAGCCGTAAACGGCATTTGTATGAATTCCGCTGTCATTCGATAAAAGCGGCAACGCAAAAAACGCTCTATATGCCAAGCTGTTCCCGTCTAGCAATAATAATTTTTCTTTTCCCACTCATTAGCACTCCTTCAGAGAAAAAATCATCTTCCATTACTTTTACACAGTTAATTCCATTATAAAACACGTATCTGCCGAAAAACGACAAATACGTGTTTTTTTCCAAACATTTATAAATAGCCCCGTATCAATGAGGCTGATTGATTTTCTCCTCATAAAAAATTTCTTCATAGATGATTGTCAATAAGAAAGCGTTTAAAAAGGCGATGACAAGATACAGTGGCATCCCGCCCAACTCCGGTTCCATCCACGGACGGAAAAACACTTCCACAATCCCCACTTGGGTAAAATAAAAAATCATCCCGACACCCACTTGCCAGATGGATCGTTTATTTTCCCGCTGTTCATAACGGAACACTTTTTTAAAACTGTTTCGGAGATCCTCCGCCACAAAGATGGAAAGGATGAAAATGATGATAAAAAGTACAGGAATTTGGAACAACTTTATGTTCAAAAATGCGTAAGGAGTCGAAGAATATAACCCTGTCATACTGCAAGACATTATACATGCAAGCAACAGATTTTGGATCCATTGATTTAAACGCTGCATCCTTTCGCCTCGATTCTAATATTATTATTGTATAGTATTATATAACGAGGTTGATAGGATGAGAAAGTTGTAATAATTGCCAACAAAGTATTTTTAATAAATGCGAAAAAAAGGGCAATTGAAGAAACACAAGTTTCCCCTTTGCCCTTTTACGCAAAATTTCATGCATATTCCATCATTCAAGCAGTTTACTAATCAATATAACCGGATAAAATTCTTGCATATGGAGAATCCGCCGGAATAATGATGACTGTATCATCGCCAATCGTTTTCTTATAAGTTTCCAATGTGCGATACAATTGATAGAATTCCGGATCTTTGGAGAAAGCTTCATTATAGATTCTTGCCGCTTCCGCTTCCCCTTCCGCAATAATCATTGCAGCATCTTTTTTGGCTGTGGAAATCAACTCCTGCACTTGCCGGTCGGTGTTGGCCTCAATCCGGTTTTTCTCCGCGTCCCCTTCCGATAAATACTTTTGGGCGATGGATTCCCGGTCTGAAATCATCCGCTTATAAACGGATTCTTCGTTTTCCTGCGGCAAGTCTGTACGGCGGATGCGAACGTCCACCACTTCAATGCCATAATTGTCTTTCTTCAATAATTCATTTACATTATTTGTGATTTTTTCCGATAGACTGCCCCGTCCGGAATTTTCATCATTGATGATTTCATCATAATTGATCTGGCCCAGCTCTGTACGCAATACGGAATAAATGAACTCTTCCATGCGGGCTTCCGCATTCACCAAAGATCTTGCATTCTTAATCAACGCCTTTGGATCCGTCACGCGCCATACCGCATAGTTGTCTATGATGATGCGCTTTTTATCGAGCGTATTGATTTCCTCTTCCGACATGTTGTAGACCATCAAATTTTTCGGCAATGTCGTCACGCTTTGGATAAACGGAATCTTTACATTGAGGCCGGGCTTATCCTGATATTTCACCACTTCCCCGAATTGGCGGACAATTCTATATTCATTCTCTTTTACAATATAAATATTTGAAAGCAATACAATGATGACGGCTGCAATCGCGGTAAGCACGATTGCCGTTTTCACGTATTTTTTCGGATTGAACGGCGGCTTTTCTTTGACGATTTTTGCTTCTTTGACGTTTTTCTTTTCTTTATTGTTCTTATTTCCGAAAAGATTTTTGATAAATTTTTCTAAATCTCCGTCATAATAGTTGTTGCTCATTGTTTACCGCCCCCTTCTTTGCTCTTCTCTTCCGTGCTTTGGGTTGCCGGTTGCTGTGGCTGCAGCGGCAAATATTTCAACGTTTCCCCATCATCGTTCATAATGTAAATTTTTGCGCCAGGCAACACTTCTTCCAATGTTTCCAAAATGAGACGCTGGCGGGTGATTTTTTGATTGCCGACATATTCGCTGTATAGCTTGTTGAAAACAGCCACATCCCCTTCGGCTTGCTGGATGCGGGAGATTTTTTCCGCTTCGGCCCGGGAAATGATTGCATCTTTTTCCCCTTGGGCCTCACTGAGTTTTTGGTTTTCGTATTTTCTCGCCTCGTTAATTTTTGTATTTTTTGTTTCACGGGCATCCGTCACAGCCGTGAAGGCGGCACGAACTTCCGCATTTGGCAGTTCCACATCCTGCAATTTCACCGCCAGGATGGACACGCCAATATCATAATTTTCCACTACGGATACTAATAAATCCCTCGTTTTTTGTTCGATTTCTGATTTTCCATCCGTTAATGCTTCATCAATCGTTGAACTTCCGATGATGGAACGGATGGAGCTCGATGTCGCATGGTGCAACAGCTCTTTCGGATTTTCCGAGTGGAATAAATATTTCACCGGATCGGAAATTTTGTATTGCACGACCAAATCGGTCAATACAATGTTTTCATCACCGGTAATCATTTTCGTTTCACTGTCTTTCGTGATGATTTCACCGTCTTTTGTCATTTCATACCCGAATTGCAGGCTGTACGTTTCCTTTGAAAGAACTTCAACTTTTTGGACCGGCCAAGGCAATTTGAAATGCAAACCCGGATCTGTAATAGTTTCAGTGGCTTGCCCAAACGTAATCACAACGGCCTGTTCGGATTCATCCACCGTGTACCAAGTAGTAAAAATGCAAATAAGTCCGATAATTGCGAGAATCGTTAGTCCGGTTGTCAGCAATGCTCTTTTGACGCTCATTCTCTTTTCCCTCTCTTTCTCTTTTAAGAAATCGTTAGCTAATTTACGTTACATTTGCCATTAAAGTTTCACAAAAATGAAAAAAATTGATAGAAAAAATTATTTAGTCCCAGGAAACTTCAATCGAGTAGGAGGGGGCGATTAACTCCCGTCCTCTCACACCACCGTACGTACGGTTCCGTATACGGCGGTTCAATTAAGATCATTGACGCAAGTTTTCATAACGAGCTTCAAGACT
>JGI25330J36431_1000091_pt1 | contig 38264 bp, 33 predicted proteins | sample HigsolmetaAR205D_FD_36431 | JGI IMG/M metagenome (IMG submission 36431) | reverse complement strand
TGTCCTTATTTTTATTGAAAAAATGAAGAACAGCCCATGAAATTTCATTCCAACATTTCATGGGCTGTTTCCATTTTAGAGGAGGGTTTTGTCCCAGCCTCATTTTTCACTCTTATTCATGATAGCCGTAAATTCTTGACATTTCCTTGCATATGTCGATGACTTTTTGAATCATTTCAACTTTTGGATCGTTCGGGATGTTTTCCGTAAACCCGATTACCGCAACAGCGGCTATAATTTCATTTTTGTAATTTAAAATCGGCACGCCGAAAGAAGATACATGATTGACAAGCGGTTCCTTCGCAAAGGCTACATGGGAGCTGCGGATTTCCTGCAATTCTTTATGAAATTGTTCCTCAGAAAAATTCGGAATCCTTTCTTGCTCCAGCTTAATCCATTGGGCCACTTCTTCGTTCTTTGAATAGGCGGCAAACACTTTCCCGGCGGCGGATAAAAGAGGCAGTTTTGTGCCGATTTGGGCGCCGATATTAATGCCGTAATTGGTATTCCAAATATTTGTAATCACCGGGCAATCATTTAACCAAATGGAAAGAGAAGTGGACATCTGCGTAATATTGCTGATTTCTTTGAAGTACGGAGATAATTTGCTTGTGATATCATGATTTCTCATGGCTGCATTTCCGTATTCAAGGAGTTTGTAGCCAAGAGAGTAGGAACCTTGTCGATCCCGATATAACAGGTCAAGCTGTGTTAGTGTGTTCAAATATTTATAAAGGTTGCTTTTGGATATACCTGTTTTTTGCTGGAGTTCCGTAAATTTCACCGGAACGTCGCTTTGTGCGACGACATCAATGATTTTAATCCCTTGACTAAGTGAACCGATAGTTGAAGGAGATTTTGTCATAAAAATTGTTCCTTTCTGGTGTAGGTTGTATTCATTGCGTATTCATTAATAATAGTTTAATATTTTATGATATATATTATCAATATAAGGGGTAAAATTCACTATTTTGATAAAGGGGAGTTTGATATGGTTGTTCAAGTATTAAATGACAAACTGGTATCATTCAAAAACAGTATAGAGAAAATCATTGAAGTGCTGGAAAACACAGATGAAGAAAAGTTGTATATGAAGCCTTCCGAAAAAGAATGGTCCGCTATGCAAATTGTATCACATGTTTTGGAAGCAGTGGATTTTTGGGTGGCGGATTTAGAAGCATTGCTTATTGTACCAGGGGCCAAATGGGGACGCAATCACGAGCATGTTCGCCGTTTGGCAGCGGTTAGTGATCAGGTGGTATCCCAATTAAAAAAAGAAGAAGCGGTTGAAAAACTAAAAAATCTTGTTCCTAAAGTTGAACAGGTACTGTCAAAAGTGAAGGAAGAGGATTTAGAAAAAACCGCGCCCAGCTATAATCCAAAGTTTGATGGCAAACCGTTGTCTTTTTTAATCGATCACTTAATTATCGATCATGTGGAAAGTCATTACGGCCAAATGGTACGTCATCTTGAAAAAGTGAAGTAAGTGGCAAGGGGAAAGATCGTTTCGGTAAGGGACGGTCTTTTTTCATGAAGACGATCCAACCCGCTCCAGGAAAATCTGATATGATAGGTATTGCATGAATGGAAATTGAAGGTGATGAAAGGTGACGAAAAAGAAAATCGCAAAAACCAATGCTATTCGGTTATTGGAACAAAAAAAGGTGCCTTTTCAATCCATTGCTTATGAGTCGGAGGGGGCAATCGACGGGGTATCGGTGGCGAAGAAAATAGGGCATCCGGTGGACCATGTCTTCAAAACCCTTGTGACGACGGCAGGGGCTGGAAAAATGTATGTGTTTGTAATCCCCGTGGAAGCGGAGTTGGATTTAAAAACAGCTGCAAGGGTGGCCGGTGAAAAGAAAGTGGAGATGTTGCCTTTAAAAGATTTGCTGGGGACAACCGGCTACGTGCGCGGAGGCTGTTCACCCATCGGCATGAAAAAGCTGTTTCCGACATTTATTGATAAGTCCGCGGAAAATCTTGATTACATCATCGTCAGCGGAGGAAAAATTGGATTGCAAATTCAATTGGCCCCAATGGATTTGGCAAATGCAGTAGATGCGGATTTTGCTTCTGTTACAAAAAAATAGATTTTTTCGTAATGAAGAAGGGGCAGGAAGTTCTGTTCCAGGAACGTGTTGACCATTCAAAAAATGCCGGTATGGCTCCAGCGGCATGTGGAAAATGTTTGTTTGGAAGCAGGGGTAGAAAGATTTAGATAGAAAGAAGGGCTTGAAGGATGAGGAAAGTTTATTCATGGCGTTGGGGATTTTACATCGCCGGTTTAATCATTATGGCGTTGGGAATTGCGATGGTGATTAAAGGAGAAGAAATCGGGGTCAATGCGTGGGATGTGTTGCATATCGCTTTATATAAAACAATCGGATTATCGATCGGTTCCTGGGTAATTATAACGGGGCTTATCATTGTTGCCTTTACTTCGCTCATGTATAAAAGTTTTCCAAAAATCGGCACATGGTTAAACATGTTGTTGACAGGCGTGTTCATCGACTTCTTTTATTGGCTTTTGCCTGAAGCGGAGAATTTTTTCTTCCAATTGATCTATTTTTTGATCGGCATTTTTGTTTTAAGTTTTGGCACAGGGATGTACATTTCGCCAAATTTAGGATCGGGTCCACGGGATGGATTGATGATGTGGATTGTTGAAAAATTGGGGGGAAGCATTAAAGTTGCCCGCATGTCCATTGAGTTGATCGTTGCTGTGATCGGATGGATATTGGGTGGCCCCTTTGGCATCGGCACGGTCATTATTGCGGTTGGATCCGGCTATATTGTGCAATTTGCATTGCCTTACTTCCAGAAACTGCTATTAAAATGTATAGGGGAAGAAGCGATGGAAGGGGAGAAACCGTTTATCCATTAGAAATGATTCACTGCTTTTTTAGAAAGAGACCCAAGAAATTTTTATCCCTTTCTTGGGTCGGATATATTTATTTACCGTATTTTTTTGCCGAGAATCAGTAAATCCCGCTTAACCCCATCCAATTCCGCCACTTCCGGCAAATGCCCCCATTTTTCAAAGCCGAAACTGTAGAATAGTTTAAGGCTTGGTTCGTTGTGTCCAAAGATGAAAGCAAGCAGCGTGTCAATTTTATACTTAGGGCATTCCTCGATCACCTTGCTTAAAATCTTTTTCCCCAGTCCTTTTCCTCTATAGGTTTCATGAAGATAAATGCTGACTTCAACAGTGGCATCATAAGCAGGTCTCCCATAGAAAGACTGAAAACTTACCCAACCACAAATATCTTCTTCAAATTCCACCACCCATAAAGGTCTCTTTTCAGGATTATGGCTATAAAACCACTGTAATCGATCCTCCACTGTTACGGGTTCCGTATCCGCAGTGACCATTCTGCTTGGAATCGTCGAATTGTAAATCTCCACAATGATTGGCAAATCTTCAAGGGTCGCAATACGAAAAGTCACTTCATTCGTCACATTAATCATCCTTTATTATTCATTGGTTTTCATTCAATCAACGTTTGGATGCCGGTGGAAAGGGTTTGCACAAGCCGAACATATGAAATTGTTGTTTTCCTTCATTCCAATCGTTTCTATTACCAGTATAAAATAAAACAATTTCGAAAGGGAAATGGCTCCCCATTATTGTCCGCCATAACCGAAAGTTCCAGCAAGGGGGAATTTTTAAGACCTTTCAACAATTACGCTACCAATAGATAAATCAAAAATCGATGGACAATTCAATGAAGGGCGGGAGGGATGATATTGAAGGATAAAAAAATAATGCAAAAGGTGGGAGTTATTTTGTAAGGACTGGGGTTCTTCCTGGTCAGATGAAACTTTTCGCTTGCGCAGATTAAGATCCCCTTTGGACGCCAAGAAAAAGAAAAACCGGACGCATAAGTGCGTCCGGTTTTCCCGTGTAACAGGGGGGTTATATTAAAGCGGACAACAGAATTAACTGTAGACCGCTTCAATACCTAAAGATTTCAGAATTTCCGCTTTCATGCGGGCAAGGGTCTCGCTGCCGCGGTTTCTGGGCCGCGCTTCCTCGATGCGGAATTCCCGCTCCACTTGCCCGGGTTTTCCGGATAAGACGATGATCCGGTCACATAAGTATAAAGCTTCATCGATGTCATGAGTGACAATCACCGCCGTTAACTGCTGCGATTTCCAGATTTTCAGCACCAAATCTTGAAGTTGCATTTTGGTAAACGCATCGAGCGCACTGAAAGGTTCATCGAGAAGGAGCAGGCCTGGATTTGTTACAAGGGCTCTGGCGATCGCCACCCGCTGCGCCATTCCGCCGGATAATTGTTTGACATATAAATTTTCCGCATGTTCGAGTCCCACTTCTTTCAACAGTTCCCGAGCGGCAGCGGTGTTTTCTTTTTTATTTCCATTCAGGCCAAACTGGACATTTTCAAGCACTGTCAACCATGGAAAAAGCCGCGGTTCCTGGAAGACGACCCCGATTTCTTCGTGGGGTCCCTGAATTTTATCGCCATTGATGAGAATGTCCCCGCTATATCCTTGATCGAGACCGGCAATGGCTTTCAAAATGGTACTTTTCCCCGAACCGCTTTTTCCGAGCAGCCCGATGATTTCGCCTTTTTCCACGGAAAAGGAGACATTCCGCACGCCGTTATCGCCTTCGAAAATGCGGTTGAGTCGATTGATGGTAAGCATGTTTAACCTCCTATCGCGCTAGTATCTCGCCATGCCAATACTTTATTTTCAATAATTTTCACAAACCAGTCCGTCAATTTGCCGACAATCGCGAACAACAAGATGCTGGCAATGATGATGTCGGGGGAGGAAGAGTTTTGCCCGATCACCAGGAGATATCCCAATCCTTCGCTCGCTCCCATCAATTCGGCGGCAACGACGAACATCCATCCCAACCCAAGGCCGCTACGGAGTCCTGTGAAAAAGGAAGGGAGGCTTGCCGGGAAGATGATGCGTTTGACCAATTGGAAATGGCCCAATCCATATACTTTTCCGACTTCAATCAATTTCCGGTCCACGTTCAAAATGCCGCTGACGATGTTCAAATAAACAGGGAAGAATACCCCGACGGCGATCAAGCTGATTTTCGATGCTTCCCCGATGCCCATCCATAAGATGAAGAGGGGCACCCAGGCCAAGGAAGGAATCGATTTGAATGCCTGGATAATCGGATCAAAAATTTTCTCGGCTTTGCTGTAAAATCCGACAATGGATCCCAACAATACGGCTGCCACAGTACCGATGAAAAACCCGATGCCCACCCGGTAAAACGTGATACCGACATGGGACCATAAAGAACCGTCTTGCACTAAACGCACAATCCGTTCAATGACATTTCTTGGGGAAGGGAGCTGGTAAGACGGTATAAATCCTGTTTCCGTTGCGGCCGTCCAGACGGCAAGCAGCAGGGCGGGCAAAATGAAGCCGAGCCATACATTCGAATTTCTTTTCTTTTTGGCCGATTTTTTTGTTTCAATAGAAAGCGGGATTGTTTGGGATATTCCGGATACTTTTTTACTCAATTTTAGTAAACCTCCTTATTTACTTACTTTTTTAGCGAAAGAAGGATCAATCAATTCATCGATATGTTTTGTCAAATCCGCTTTCTGATCGATGACACCCGCTTTTTGCAAGATATCTCCGGCTGCATGAAGAGCTTCTTTTTGTTCGTTGGATGGGATGTACGTATCAAATTTTGTGCGTTCCAATTGTTTTTTCGCTATGTCCAGATCGATTTGAGCTTCTTTTGCGATGATTTCCGCCGCTTCATCCGGATGCTCAAGGATCCATGCACGGGCTTTTTCATACAATTGAATCACTTTTTCCACCGCTTCCGGATGTTTCTCCGCAAACTCTTTCCGGACATTTAAGAAATTATACGTATTGAAATCAATGTTTCGATAAAAGATCTTCGCACCGGATTTCAATTCGGCTGTTGCCATGATCGGGTCAAGGCCGGCCCAGGCATCCACATCGCCTTTTAATAAAGCCTGATAGCCGTCTTGGTGCTGCAAGTTGACAAATTGAATATCCTTTTCGGATAAACCGGCTTCATTCAATGCGCGAAGCAGGAAGATGTATGGATCTGTTCCGTAAGTGGCGGCTACCTTTTTATCTTTCAAGTCTTCCACGCTTTGAATGGAAGCATCTTTTGTGAGAAGAGCCGTCCATTCAGGAGTGGAGGTAATATAGATGTTTTTGATCGGCACATCTTTTGTTTTGGTAATTAGTGTCGCCGCACCGGCTGCCGATCCGAAGTCAATGCTGTTGGAAGTCAAGAATTCCAGCGCTTTATTGCTTCCTTGGCTTAATGTCCATTCGACTTTGACGCCTTCTTTTTCAAATTCTTCCTCCGCCCAGCCGTGATATTTTAATATGAGACTGGTAGGAGAGTAATAGGCATAATCCAAACGGATGGTTTTCAATTCTTCATTCCCGGAAGCATTGCTTGATGAGCATCCTTGAAGAATGAGGGTAAGAGCAAGAATTAAGGTTAGCACTATGGCAATGTTCTTTTTCAACGAAAACACTCCTTCTAAATGGTTTGTAAGACTGCTTTTTGCAATGCTTGATTTAAGTCTTCTTTAATATCTTCAAAGTCTTCAATTCCGCAAGAGAGGCGGATCATTTCTTCTGTAACCCCGGTTTTTACCAAATCCTCTTTTGACAACTGCTGGTGAGTGGTTGTCGCGGGATGGATGATCAGGGATTTGGCATCCCCCACATTGGCAAGATGGGACCAGAGCTTTGTTTCATCCAGTACTTTCGCGGCCGTTTTCCGGTCTCCTTTCACACCGAAAACAACAATTCCGCCAAAACCGTTTTTAAAATACTTTTTGGCATTTTCATAGGATTCATGACCGGAAAGTCCCGGGTATCGGACCCATTCCACCGCTTCATGCTGCTCTAAATATTGTGCAAGTTTCAGAGCGTTTTCACAGTGGCGCTGCATGCGGAGGTGCAACGTTTCAAGGCCGATCAATAACAGGAAAGCGTTAAAAGGGGATAAAGAAGCTCCATAATCCCTTAAAAGCTGCGCTCTCACTTTTGAGGCGAAGGCTTCACGGCCGAATTTTTCGTAAAAGCGCACACCGTGGTAAGTCGGATCGGGCTCCGTAAATTCCGGGAAACGTCCGGAGTCCCATGGGAAGTTCCCGCTGTCAATAATGACACCGGCAATGGCAGTGCCATGTCCGCCAATCCATTTTGTTGCGCTATGGATGACGATGTCTGCTCCCCATTCAATCGGCTTTGTAATATAAGGCGTTGTAAAGGTGCTGTCAATCACAAGCGGAATGCCATGAGCATGGGCCACTTTGGCGGTTTCTTCGATATCCAAAACATGCAGGCTGGGATTACCGATTGTTTCTGCGAAAATCGCCTTTGTTTTATCGGTGATTTTTTCTTCAAATTGTTTTGGATCGGTGCCCGGCACAAAAATGACGTTAATGCCGGCCCTTCTCAAAGTGGCATCCAACAGATTATATGTACCGCCATATATATTGGAAGAAGCGATGATTTCATCGCCTGGTTTTGCCAATGTCAATAAAGCCAATGTGATTGCCGCTTGGCCGGAAGAAGTCGCAATGGCGCTCACTCCGCCTTCAAGGGCAGCCATCCGTTTTTCGAAGACATCCACCGTCGGATTGCTCATTCGGGAATAAATGTGACCATCTGCTTCCAAAGCGAATAGTTTGCTGGCATGTTCGGCACTTTCGAAAACATAGGAAGTGGTTTGATATATAGGAACAGCTCTTGAACCATAGTCGCTGTCGGGCGCCTGGCCGTGGTGTACAGCAAGGGTATCAAATCGGTATTCAGTCATTGGAAATGTCTCTCCTTCGAGTAGTGAATTTTTTGAACATTTTGTTATCGACCATGATATATCACATTAATCCAATGTGTCAACTATGTTTTGTAGGAAAAATATTATTGAATTAAATAGAGTAATGTGATAGGATTAGTGCAATTAAAAAATTCAGATAGTTTCGAATAGAAAGAAAGGAAGGCGGAGCAAATATGAAATATGGCTTTTGGATGCCGGTTTGGGGCGGCTGGCTGAGAAATGTGGAAAATGAAAACATGCCCACTACCTTTGAATACTTAAAAACATTGGCACAAAATGCGGAACAAAAAGGGTATTCGATGACACTCATTCCGGAATTATTTTTAAATGATATAAAAGGAATTGAAGCGCCGTCGATGGATGCATGGTCCACAGCGGCAGCCATCAGCGCCGTTACGGAAAAATTGGAAATCTTAGTGGCTATCCGTCCGGGATTCTATAACCCTGCCACTTTTGCGAAAACGGCAACAAACATCGATCACATCAGCGGAGGCAGACTTTCATTGAATATTGTTTCCGCATGGTGGGAAGAAGAGGCGAGACAATATGGCGGACAGTTTACAGCCCACGATGACCGATATGCCCGCACGGAAGAATTTATTGAAGTGCTGAAAGGCTTATGGAATCACACGCCGTTTTCTTATAAAGGGAAGTTCTATCAATATGAAAATACGTATTTGGAGCCGAAGCCGCTGCGCAATCGCCATATTCCGCTCTATGCCGGCGGGGAAAGCGAAACAGGCAAACAAACGATTGCCAAAACTTGCGATTCTTATGTAATCCACGGGGGAACAGTGGAAGAAGTGAGAGAAAAGCTTGCTGATATGCAAAATCGAAGAAAAAATTTAGGAAAACCGCCTTTTGAAACCTTTGGAATGGCCGCATTTGTCATTTGCCGGGATACAGAAGAAGAGGCGAAAGAAGAATTGGCCCGCATTACGGATGTATCTGAGGGAAGTCCGGGCTATGCGGGATATCAGGATTTTATCAGCAAGTCTCAATTAAATGTAAATGTCAGCCTGGAAGACTATTCCGTATCCAACCGCGGTTTGCGTCCAAATTTAATCGGAACGCCGGAACAAATCGCAAGACGCATACTGGAATACGAAGATGCTGGAGTGAATTTATTGATTCTCCAATTCTCCCCTCAATTGGAAGAGATGAACCGCTTTGCGGAAAAAGTGATGCCGTTGGTGGAAGAATTGAGAAAAGAAAAATTAGGAGTGAAATAAATGTCAAAAATTTATGTCATCCATGAAAACGATGAATGGACAGTTCATCTGACGAAACGTTTGGAAGAATTGAATCTCCCTTATGAGTTGTGGCATTTGGACGAGGGGACGGTTGATCTGACGAAGGAGCCGCCGAAAGGGATTTACTATAGCCGGATGAGCGCTTCATCCCATACGCGCAACCACCGCTTTGCTCCGGAGTTGACGGGGGCGGTGCTTGCATGGCTGGAGCATCACGGCCGTACAGTATTGAATGGAACGAAGGCATTATCATTGGAGTTAAGCAAAATCAATCAATACATCGCTCTTGAAAAAGCGGGGATCCGCGTGCCAAAAACGATTGGGGCAGTCGGAAAAGAGCAGATTGTGAAAGCGGCGGAAAGCCTGGGAAAAACACCTTTTATCACAAAGCATAACCGCGCCGGAAAAGGGCTTGGTGTACAATTATTCCATTCCATCGACGCATTGAAAGAATATCTTGATGGACCGGCATATGAAGAGCCGGTGGACGGCATCACGCTGATCCAGGAGTATATTAAAGCGCCGGAATCCTATATTACACGGGCAGAATTCATCGGCGGAAAATTTTTCTACGCTGTGCGCGTGGATACTTCGAAAGGGTTTGAGCTTTGCCCGGCAGATGCTTGCCAAATCAATGACTTGTTCTGCCCGGTTGGCGAGCAGGTGGAACAGAAACCAAAATTTGAAATCATTGACGATGTGGATTTGGAGCAAATCGCAACGTGTGAAGCGTTCTTGCAGGCCAATGACATCGCAGTTGCCGGCATTGAGTTCATCAAGGATGAAAACGGCGTCGTTTTTACGTACGACATTAATACAAATACGAATTACAACAGCGATGCGGAAGCAAGAGCAGGCAAATACGGCATGTTGGAAGTGGCGAAGTTTTTAGGGAAAGTGCTGGAAAGTGAAAAAGCATTGGTAAGCGGGGCCTGATGGGCATTTTTGAATCAGGCCGAAGTTTTTGGCGCACCTTTGCTTTCGGTGGAACAAAATCAAACGGCTTAAGCTTTTACGGGGGCTTAAGCCTTTTTTTATTGTAAAAATGAAATTTTTCCCGAGCATCGGTAAATCCAGTTTCACTTCATCAACGCCATTTTTTGTATTGAGCGGGGTGCATGCTTTTTCTAATATGAAATAACATCATTTCTTTCGGGAATTTGCGTTTCATCGGATAAGAATTGAAGGTTCCTGTCATATAGTGACTGTAAACAACCCAGTTGGAGGTGGAGAATTGGCAAAAGTTCTGGATGCATTTCTTGAGGAAAACTTGCAGCAATTAAAAAGCCAAGGATTATATAACCGAATTGATGTGTTAGAAGGGGCGAACGGGCCTGTCATTGAAATCAACGGCAAAAGGTTGATTAATTTATCATCCAATAATTATTTAGGTTTGGCGACGAATGAGCAACTGAAGAAAGTGGCCAAAGAAGCCATCGACAAATACGGAGTCGGGGCAGGAGCAGTACGAACGATTAACGGGACCCTCGATTTGCATCAGCAATTGGAAGAAAAGATTGCCGAGTTTAAAGGGACGGAAGCGGCAATCAGCTACCAGTCCGGTTTCAACTGCAACATGGCTGCCATTTCCGCAGTGATGGATCAGGACGACTGCATTTTATCGGATCAATTGAATCACGCTTCGATTATTGACGGCTGCCGATTATCCAAAGCAAAGATTGTTGCATATACTCATTCTGATATGGATGATTTGCGGAAAAAGGCCAAGGAAGCCGCGGAATCCGGGCGCTACCGGAAGATGATGGTCATTACCGATGGCGTTTTTTCAATGGATGGGGATTTGGCGAAGTTACCGGACATTGTAGAAATCGCGAAGGAATTCGATTTGATCACATATGTGGATGATGCCCATGGTTCAGGGGTCACCGGGAATGGAAGAGGGACGGTAAAGCATTTCGGATTGGAGAAAGAAATCGATTTTCAGATTGGGACGTTGTCAAAGGCGATCGGTGTTGTCGGCGGCTATGTGGCAGGGAAGAAAAGGCTGATTGATTGGCTGAAGGTGCGATCCCGTCCATTTCTTTTTTCAACGGCGGTGCCTCCGGGGGATGTGGCGGCAACCATTGCAGCGATTGATATGTTGATGCAGTCGAAAGAACTGACCGACAAGTTATGGGAGAACGGCAATTATCTTAAAGCGGGATTAAAAAAGCTCGGGTTTGATATCGGGAATTCGGAAACGCCGATCACCCCTTGCATCATAGGAGATGAAAAATTGACACAGGCGTTTTCAAAACGTTTATTGGAAGAAGGCGTTTATGCAAAAGCCATTGTGTATCCGACCGTACCAAGAGGAACAGGCCGCATCCGCAATATGCCAACCGCCAGCCATACGAAAGAAATGCTGGATGAGGCGCTTGCCATCTATGAAAAGGTGGGGAAAGAGCTGTTATAGGTGTCTGGCACTACAATCACCCGGAAAGGATGATCCATTGAAAGGTTCCATTACAAAATATTTTGGGCAGGCAATGACCGGACAGGGATGGAAAAATCTATATAAAGACATTGTACGGGAAGCCAAGGAAGTCTATTTTTTGAAAGGCATCTTCGGCTTCAATGTTTCCAATTTATTAAAAGAAATCGGCTATCATTATGTCAATAAAGGCCATGATATCGAATTTTTCTATGATCCCCTTTTTGAAAATACCATTCAGGCAACCTTCATCAAAGGCATCGACACTTTATTTCTCCAAAGCTCAAAACCTTCCATTGAACCAACGCAACTTGGCACCCGCGATAAAGTCATTTCCTTCTATGAATGTTTGGAAGAACCGATCCTCATAAAACATGGCGAACGATTGAAGCAACTTTCCGAGGAAGCCGAAAAATGGCATGATCAATGTTTTGCTTCTCTTCAACAAGCCATCCGGATTCACGATGATTGGGAAAAAGAGACGCAGGCCCATATGGATTGGAAGGCGTATGAACAGCAACAGGATGAATTCTTTGACCAAATATTTGACGGCATGCTTCTCAATAAATCCGGTGTTTTAACCCACCGCTTGTTCGGAACGCTGACGCCGGATGGGGCCAAAGATTTTCTGCAAAATATTACACGGAATATGGATAGAAGATATTTTATTAAGGGATTGCCAGGGACAGGAAAGTCGACCATGCTGAAGAAATTGACGCAGGATGCATTGAAAAGAGGGTTTGATGTCCAAAAGGTGTGGTGCGGATTAGATTCCAAATCCATCGACATGGTCATTTTGCCGGAGTTGAAGCTTTGCATTTTCGACAGTACCGCTCCCCACGAATACTTCCCTGAAGATGGAAGGGAAGGGGATATCATCTTTGACATTACAAAACATTGCCAACTATCCGATGAAGCCGAGGCGAAAATTGAAGAAATTTCAAAGAAATATCGAAAAGCGATTCTCCGTGCGACGAACTACGCCAAATTGTATGCTGAAGCAGAAAAGGAAATCCGTGAAATCATTGACCAAGCAACGAACTTTTCAAAATGGAAAAAACAGTCGGCCCTTCTGTTTTAACATGAAAACCCCTTGGATTCTCTTGAGAGGGTCCAAGGGGTTCAAAGTCAGGAAAACATGCATCAAACATATATAAAGAGGAAAGGTGAGTGAACATTTTCTTTTTATAGAAGCAGACGATATGGGTCTTGCAAGTAATCGGCGATTTTTCCCAAAAATTCCGCGGCAGGAGCACCATCGATAATTTGGTGATCGTAAGTTAAACTGAGTGGCAATTTCAATTTCTCCACCACTTCACCATTTTCCAGTGCCAGTTCTTTTTGGATGGCACCGACACCTAAAATGCCCACTTCCGGTGTATTCAAGATAGGGGTGAAGTATTCGATTTCATAACCGCCCAAGTTTGTAATCGTAAAAGTCGATCCGCTGTAAAGGCTGCCGTCCAGTGTGCCTTGCCGTGCTTCGGTTGTCACCTTCTTGATGGCAGCACCAAGTTGGGACAAGGACATGAGATGGGCGTTTTTGACGACGGGAACGACCAAGCCGTCTTCCACCGCCGTGGCCATTCCGATATGCACTTCTTCCACGCGGATATATTCGCCATTATGATACCAGGCGTTCATATCCGGCGTATCTTTTAGTGCCAAAACGACCGCTTTTGTCAGAAGGGTATTGATGCTTAGTTCATTATTGTCAAGCGGTTCTTTCACTTTCGACTTGATATCTTCGCGGAATTTCATCAATTCGGTGATATCCACTTTTCGATGGTTCGTTACTTGGGCAGTTGTTTGGACACTGCGCATCATTCGTTGGGCAATGGTTTTGCGCAAACCGGCAAGACCGGCACCATATGAAACTGCTGACGCGGATGGAACGCTGTCTGTTGCCGGAGATGCTTTCTCCATAGAGGCTTGATATCTCAATATATCCAACCGGGTAATTCGCCCGTTGCCACCTGTACCGACAACATTGCGAATATCAATGCCAAGTTCTTTCGCCATCTTGCGGGCAATTGGCGTAATAAAGATTCTTTCTCCGTCATCTTTTACATTTGATTCCGTTTTTGCAGGTTCATTTGCCACCGGTGTTTTGACGGTTTGTACTTCCGGTGTGCCGGCTGATGGAGAAGGGGAGCCGATCTGTTCACCAGGTTTTCCGATATACGCGATGGGCGCCTTACTTGGTACGACATCTCCTACTTGAGCGACAATTTTAATGATTGTACCGGACTCTGGTGCAACGACTTCACCGGTCAATTTCTCTGAACTGATTTCCGCCACTGCATCACCTGCATGAACTTCATCACCTTCATTTACAAACCAATGTTCTACTGTACCCTCTGTCATCGTCAAGCCTAGCTTAGGCATCAATATTTCCGTAGCCATGATGAATCACCCCTCTCTATTTAACTCTCAAGTCATCGATAATTTCTGTCGCTACTGTCAATACTTTATTAGCATCTGGGATATATAATTTTTCAAGATTAGCAGCAAACGGAACAGGTGTGTTTGGCGCGCATACGCATTTGATCGGTCCATCTAAATAATCAAAGGCTTTGTCTGCTACAACTGAAGCGATATCAGTTGCCGTGTTGTTGTGCGGATTGGATTCATCGATGATAATTAAGCGGCCTGTTTTCTTCACAGACTCCAGTACTGTTTCTTCATCCCATGGTGCAACAGTGCGCAAGTCAATGACTTCGACTGAGATATTGTCCTTTTCTAAAATGTCTGCAACTTCTAAGCCGACGTACAACATTTTTCCGATGGTCACAATTGTCAAATCTTTTCCATCCCGCTTGATGGCAGCTTTGCCGATTGGGATTGTGTAATATTCTTCCGGTACTTCGCCCTTCATTCCGTACAATGTTTTATCTTCCGAAAAGATGACCAGGTTATCATCTTCAATGGCGGAGAGGAGAAGACCTTTTGCGTCATATGGTGTTGCAGGGACAACGACTTTGACGCCTGGAATCGAACCGAACAGTCCGTAGTAGGAGCCAGAGTGTTGAGCGGCTGCGTTCACTCCAGCACCGTGCATCGTGCGCACCGTCATTGGAACTTTCGCTTTTCCGCCGAACATGTAGCGCATTTTTGAACCTTGTCCAATGATGGAGTCAAAGCAAAAGCCGATAAAGTCGCTGAACATTAGCTCGGCTACAGGACGCAAACCGGTTACAGCCATCCCTACAGCTGCGGCCATATAACCCATTTCGGATAGCGGCGTATCGATGACCCGTTCACGGCCGTATTTTGGCGCAAGGCCGCGGGTTACGCCCATTACACCGCCCCAAGCATCTTCGTTGGCCTCTTCCAAATGTTGGACTTCCGCTCCGCCTGCAATATCTTCTCCTAATAAAATGATGTTTTCATCTTTTGCCATTGCTTGATCAAGCGCTTCATTGATTGCACTCATGAACAATATTTCTCTAGCCATTCTCTATAACCCCTTTCCAAGTTTTTTAGATTAGTCCGCAAAAACATCTTGATAGAGTGATTCAGGTGATGGTTCTGGACTTTTTTTCGCAAATTCAATCGCTTCTTCAATATCGCGAACGGATTCTTCCCTCAATAGATCCAACTCTTCTTCAGTCAATAAGCCGTTTTCGATGGCGTATTGACGGAATACTTCAAGCGGATCCACTTCCGCCCATTCTTTTTCTTCTCCGCTAGGCGCTTTGTAAGTTTGTTCGTCACCTTCAAAGTGTCCGTGGTTCCGGTAAGTGACGCATTCTATTAGTGTTGGTCCTTCACCTTTGCGTGCGCGTTCGATTGCTTCGCCGGCCGCTTCATAAACAGCGACAACATCTTTTCCGTTCACCCGAACCCCAGGCATATTGTAGGCGGCCGCTCTTTCCGCGATTGTACGGGAAGCGGAAGAATACCATTGTGGAGTGGATTCGGCGAAAAGGTTATTCTCACATACAAAAATCACTGGCAACTTCCAAATCGATGCCATATTCAAACATTCATGGAATACACCTTCGTTGGCTGCACCATCACCGAAGAAGCAAACGGCAACCCGGTCCGTTTTCTTATATTTGTTGCGCATGGCAGCACCTGTTGCCAGTCCGAAACCGCCTCCAACCATTCCGTTGGCGCCTAAAATTCCTTTATTCATGTCGGCAATGTGCATGGAACCGCCTTTACCTTTGCAAAGACCTGTGGCTTTCCCAAAGATTTCAGCCATCATTCCTTTTAAATCGCCGCCTTTGGCAATACAATGCCCGTGTCCTCGGTGGGTGCTTGTTATGTAGTCTTCATCTGTCAGGTGGGCACAAACACCAACAGCAATCGCTTCTTCACCGGCGTATAAGTGCACAAACCCCGGAATTTCCCCGGCAGCGAAGAAACGTTTTACATTTTCTTCAAAATTGCGGATATCCTCCATGGATTTATACATGGATTTTGCCTTATCTTTTGTCAACTCCGCAGTATCCGTAGCTGTGCGAATCTCTAAATCCACCAATTCTTTCACCGACGTATCAACACTCGCAAACAATTTAGGCATGCCTTTTGCTTTTTCCGTCATTCTTGATTCCTCCTTATGATTTATTGATGTTTTAATATTCTTTTGGCTGTATCCTGGATCAACTCAGAAATGGTAGGGTGGGCGAAGACTGTGTTTGCCAATTCATCAACAGTACCTTCCGCTTCATGGACGGCAAGAATTTGGTGAATCAGGTCCGCCGCATTGGGTCCGACAATCACGGCTCCCAATATTTCCCGATATCTCCTTTCGGATATGATTTTGACAAATCCTTCTGTTTCATTGGCGGCAATGGCCCGTCCATTGAATGAAAACGGCATTTTTTCGACAATTACGTCATAGCCCTTTTTTCTTGCTTCTTCTTCACTCATCCCGAATTCGGATACTTCCGGTTCGATGAATAGGGGGCGGGGGATGCTGTATGGCGATACGGGCCTTTCTTTTTTGCCGCTCATGGCTCGGACGGCTTTGATGCCTTCCGCGCTGGCCGCATGGGCAAGAGTATAGCCGCCGATTAGATCGCCAACGGCATAAACATGTTTCATGCTTGTTTCATAATATTCATTGACTTTCACAAATTGCTGTTTTTCATCCAACTCAAGTCCCATCGCTTTTGGAATCTCAAGGTTTTGTTTTCTCCCCGTTGCCACCAAAAGTTGGTCAAAAGGAATTTCCCCATGGCCGGAAAGGACAACCTTTCCTTTTTTCACTTGCTGTATGGATGCTTTTGTGATGATTTTTATTCCTAAGCTTCGAAGCTTTTCTTTTACAATGGCACGGGCTTCCAAATCAACCGTCAGCAATATGTCCGGTGCGGCTTCGATAATCGTGACATCGGCGCCGAAACTTTTCATGGCATAGGCCAATTCCACACCAATCACACCGCCGCCGATGATGGCCAATTGATTCGGTAATGTTTCCATGTCAAAAAAGGTGTTCGTCGTCAAATAATCTATATCGCTCAAACCTGGGATGTTCGGGATGAAGGGGGCACCGCCTGTGGCAAGCAACACATTTTTTCCGTAGTATCGCTCTCCATTCACTTCGAAAATTTTTCCTTCCACGTATTTCGCTTCGCCTGCAATATAATGGATGCCATTCTTTTTAAAGGTCATGTGAATGCCGGATTGTAAGGTGGAGATAATTTTGTTTTTTCTTTTCACAACGGATGGGAAATCGATTTGATTCACTGTTACGGATAAACCGTTTGCATTAAGGGCCTGTACGGCGGACAACCAGTGGCTGTATTGCAAATAAGCTTTGGAAGGGATGCAACCCACATTGAGACAGCAGCCGCCAACGGCATTTTTTTCAATCACCGCCACTGAATTCCCGAGCTGTGCCGCTTCTTCCGCCGCAACATATCCCCCAGGTCCTGCTCCGATAATGAGTACATCATAAGTTTTCAAGGAATCACCTTCTTTTTTTTGTGGGAAGAGTTACATAAGTAAGAATTTTCAGAATAATGAAAACGTTTATAAATTAATTGTAGCGAATTTCAAAATATCCGTCTATAGATTTTTTGAAAATTATTGGAACTTTGTTACAAAATATAACAGTTTTTAAGGTTTAATGGGATGAAATTTCGGGAAAGGAGAGAGGATAGGGGAAATCCTCTCCTTCATTGAAGTGGAATTATATCGGTTTATAATGGAAAACCAGTTCATCATTTTCGATGGAAATGGTAATACGGACATTTTCGCCGATTTGATTGGCGATGATATCCCGGGCGAGCGGTGTTTCAATGTGCTGGACGATAAACCGTTGAATTGGACGGGCTCCATAAATTGGATCGTATCCATTCTCCGCGATCCATTGGATGACCTCCGGAGTTGCGTGCAGAATCATTTTGTTTTCATTTAATCGTTCATTGAGTTCTTTCATCATGATTTCTGCAATCGCTACCATTTGTTCTTTCACCAATGGGTTGAAAATGATGGTTTCATCGATCCGGTTTAAAAATTCCGGTCTGAAATGGGCCCGCAATTCGTTAATGACCGCTTCCCTTGCTTCAGGTGTAATGGCACCATAATTATCAATCGAATCCAATAGCAATTTTGATCCGATATTGCTTGTCATAATTAAAATCGTATTTTTAAAATCCACCGTCCGTCCTTGGGAGTCCGTAAGTCTTCCTTCATCGAGCACTTGCAATAGAATGTTGAAAACATCCGGATGGGCTTTTTCGATTTCATCGAGAACGATGATGGAATGGAGCCGATGTCGGACCGCCTCCGTCAAGTGGCCCCCTTCGTCATAGCCGGCGTATCCCGGCGGAGGACCGATGAGTTTCGCGACCGCATGTTTTTCCATATACTCTGACATGTCCAATCGCACCATATCCAGCTCGGTACCGAACAACACTTTTGCCAGCACTTTGGCCAGTTTTGTCTTGCCGACGCCGGTAGGGCCAAGGAACAGGAACGAGCCGGTCGGTTTATTCGGATTTTTAATGCCAGCCCTTGAACGCAAAACGGCATGGGTCACTTTTTTCACCGCTTCATCTTGTCCCACGATGTATTGGTGTATTTCGTCCTCCAAATGCAATAGCCGTTCCCGTTCATTTTCCATAACGCCTGTAATTTTGATTCCCGTCAGCCTTTCCACGACGCTCTCGATATCTTCGGCGGTCACTACATTATCGATAAAGGTTTTGCTTTGCTTTAATGCCTCCCATTGTTGTTCCAGCTCTTTCAGTCTCTTTTCGGATGCAGGAATGTCACCGGTTTCCAATTGAACGATTTGACCGACTTCATTGTTCTTTACCGCTTTTTCGTAAAACTTATGCAATCTTGCCAAATTTCTTTTTTCCCGCTGCGTGAAATGGAGCATTTCCAGCTCTTTGGCCCATTGCTTTTCCATTTTTTCCTTTTCGGTTTCCAAATTTTTTAGCTGTTGTTCAAATGTATGCCGGTCAAATGCCGGGTCGGGTTCCAACTCATGCTTATAAAGGGCGATTTTTGCTTGCAAAATTTGTTCGTTGATTTTTTTGATGGAGTGGGGGACTTCATTTAAGGAAATCCGTTTGACTGCGCTGGCTTCATCCATCAAGTCAATGGCTTTATCCGGCAAATACCGGTCGGTGATGTAGCGTTTCGAAAGTTTGACGGCCGCTTCGATGGCTTCATCGGTGATAAGGGTTTCGTGATACAATTCATAATCCTCTTTAATGCCCCGCAGAATTTCAATGGTTGCTTCAATCGACGGCTCATTGACGATCACCCGTTGGAAACGGCGCTCCAATGCTTTGTCTTTTTCGATATATTCCCGATATTCATCTTGCGTGGTTGCGCCAATGCAGCGAAGTTCTCCGCGGGCAAGCATCGGTTTTAAAATATTGCCGGCATCCATGGAGCCTTCTGTACGTCCTGCACCGACGATCGTGTGGATTTCATCAATGAAGAGGATGATCCGATTATTGGATTGTTTCACATCATTTAATACGGCTTTTAATTTTTCCTCAAATTCCCCGCGATATTTGGCTCCTGCGAGAAGGGAACTCATATCGAGATTGTAGACGACTTTATCGAGCAAATTATTTGGAACCTCTTTGTTTACGATTTTTTGGACCAACCCTTCAACGATGGCGGTTTTCCCGACCCCGGGGCTTCCTATCAATATCGCATTATTTTTATTTTTTCTTGTCAAAATGCGGATGATATCGTTGATTTCTTTTTCTCTGCCGACAACCCGGTCCACTTTCCCCTCTATGTATCGTTGATTCAAATTGACTGCATATTTGTTTAAAGAATCGTATAGCGCTTCCTGGTTGTCGGATGTGACATTTTGCCCGTTTCGCGTTTGATTCAATTTTTCATAGATGGATTCTTTTGTGACATGATGTTGGATCAGATATTTTGTGATTGGATTAAAATCTTGTTCAAATAGGGCAATCATCAAATGCTCGACGGAAATAAACCGGTCCCGCAGACGTTCCGCTTCGATTTCCGCTTGTTTGAACAGCCTTTTTAGACGTTGGCTCTCTTTTTCTCCATAGGCGATTTCCGTACCGGTTAAAGAGGGGATTTTATCCACTTCCTTATTGACGAGTTGGATTAGTTCATCCATATCAATGTTTAATTCCTGGTAAAAGTGATAAGCAAAGTGGTCCGGTTGCAATAAAGCGGCCCAGAGATGGGGAATATCCAGTTGATAATTCAGTTTCTTTTGGGCAATCTTTTTCGCATTCAGGATTCCTTCTTTTACCGACATTGTATATTTTGTTGTCATGTTATCACCCTTTGCTATAGAATAGGCAAACTTTGTAAATCTATCGTAAGCGAAAAATCCTATGAAAATCAATCTTATTTCTGAATTTTTCGCCAATTTGGTTCAGGAGAGCTTTATGGATGCAGGACAGGCAGAGGGTGCAAAAATATTAACCCCTCCGCTTATTTAAAGGGGAGGGGAATGATGTCATTTTTGAACTTTCGCTTTGTCTTTTTGGAATATCCCTAATGCTTCAATTCTTCGGATGGCTTCCCGGAGCCGGTCTTCTTCCACGAGCAGCCCCACCCGGATATAGCCTTCGCCGTGCTCGCCGAATCCGTTGCCGCTTGCGACTGCCACATCCGCCTTATCCAATAGGTAATCGGAAAATTCTTGGCTCGTAAACCCTTCCGGAACCGGCAACCATGCGAAGAAGGAGCCTTTTGGGGCTTTTACATTCCATCCGATTCGACGGGCTTCTTCCACCAACACATTGCGGCGGGATTCGTAAATGTTTCGCAATTCTTCCACACAGGATTGATCGCCATTCAATGCATAGGCGGCCGCCCGCTGTACGGCAGGGAAGAGGCTGCAGAACAGATGGTCTTGCAACAAGTTGATGGCTTCAATGATGCTGCGGTTTCCCACCGCAAAAGCGACGCGCCAGCCGGCCATGTTAAAAGTTTTGGATAATGTATAGAACTCTACGCCGACTTCTTTTGCCCCTTCCGCTTGCAGGAAGCTTACCGGTTTCTTCCCGTCGAATCCAAGGGCACCATAAGCAAAATCATGCACGACGGCAATATCATGTTCTTTTGCAAATTGCACCGTTTTTTCGAAGAACGCCAAATCGGCTGTGGCGCCCGTCGGATTGTTTGGATAGTTCAAATACATCAATTTTGCCCGTTTTTTCACTTCATCAGGCAAAGCGTCATAATCCGGGAGAAAATCATTTTCCTCAAGCAATGGCATTGTATCAAATTGAACATCCGCCAACACCGGACCGGATAAATAGTCCGGATAACCCGGATCCGGAAGCAGCATATAGTCTCCAGGATTTAGCACGCACAACGGAAGCTCAACCAGCCCGACTTTTGCGCCGCCTAAAATGGCCACTTCTTCATTCGGATCGATGTCGGCATTGTATTCCCTTTTGTAAAAGTCGCTTACGGCTTGTTTTAATTCTGGCATACCACGGAAAAGGGAATATTTATGGGTGGCAGGATCGGCTGCCGCTTCTTGAAGCGCCTTGACGATGTGAGGAGGCGTTGGCCGGTCCGGATTCCCCTGTCCGAGATTGATCACGTCCCGCCCTTCAGCAATCGCCGTATTAACTTTTTGCACAAGGGAAGCAAAAAATTGAGTAGGGAGTTTTTGGAGTTTGTCGGATAATTCCATGTGCATCCTCTTTTCTTATTGATTTAGTCGGTTAAGGTACAACTTGATGGAATTCTCAAAATCTGTCATTCTGTATTTTAAGGAAGTTCCCGTTTATAATTATAAGTAGATATGTAGGAATATTATTATTTTTTTGAATAATTGTCTAGGGGGATTTGTGATGAAAATTGGTTGCATTCAAATGAATGTCGGGTTTGGGAAAGTGGAGGAAAACTTCGAGCGGGCGGAACAGTTGATTCGGGAAGCGGCAAGTAAGGGTGCTGAAATTGTGGTATTGCCTGAAATGTGGAATACAGGCTATGCCCTTGAAAAATTGGAGGAGTTGGCGGATGAAAATGGAGCCCGCACAAAAGAATTCTTGCAAAATCTTGCCCGTGAGCTGGGGTTACATATCGTCGGCGGTTCTGTAGCGACAAAGCGAAACGGCAAGTTTTATAATACGATGTATGTGGTGAACCGCGATGGGGAATTGGTGAGTGAATATAGCAAAGTTCATTTATTCAGATTAATGGATGAGGAAAAGTATTTGGAAGCGGGGGATTCCATGAACCGCTTTGATTTGGGGGATCTTCCGGCAGCGGCCGTGATCTGCTATGATATCCGCTTCCCTGAATGGCTTCGCGCCCATGCATTGGCGGGAGCAAAAGTGTTGTTCGTTTCCGCCCAATGGCCGACACCAAGAATTGATCATTGGAAAATTCTTTTGCAAGCCCGCGCCATTGAAAATCAATGCTTCGTTGTGGCAGTGAACCGGATTTCCCGCAAACCTGAAAACTTCAATGGGCAGTCCATGGTGATTGAACCTTGGGGTGAAGTGTTATGGACCGGCGCAGAAGATGAAGAGTTGGCGGTCATTGACGTAGATTTTTCAAAAGTGGATGAAGTCCGCACACGAATTCCGGTATATGACGACCGCCGCCCGGAATTGTACGGGAAAGTGGTGGAGCAAAAGTAAAGGATTGGATCTATGGACCGAGCAGGATGGGATGCTCGGTTTTTTTATTGGATTTATTGAAACTTGAGTGGACGTCATTTTTTTGAATGGTGTTGGCAATTATTGCATACCAGAAATAGAGGTTTTTTGACTGTCGATAAAAAACTTTAATCCTTTGAAACTTTTCCTTTATTCCGGAAGCTCTAATTAATGAAAGGAGGATTAAAAGAGTGAAACATGATATCGAACTAGTGGAAAAAGCAATCAAAGGGGATGCGCAAGCCTTTGAACAATTGCTTTTTAAAGAAGAACAAATGCTTTATTACAAAGCACTTTCCTATTTTGGAAGGAAAGAAGACGCACTGGACGTTATCCAAGAAACAACTTGCAAAGCGTTTTTAGCGATTAAAGATTTGCGAAATCCCGAATATTTCTCAACATGGCTCTTCAGAATTCTCATTCGTGAATGCTACCAATTATTGAAGAAACGCGATCGAATGATTCCGTACGATGAAATGGAACTGTTAAGGAAAATGGAACACAAACAGGAGCTGCCATCTGATTCTTTACATTTAGGTGAAGCATTATCAAAGTTAAATGAATCCTATCAAACCTCGATTATTTTATTTTACTATCACGACCTGTCTATACGGGATATTGCCGAAGTGATGGGAAAACCGGTTGGAACAATCAAAACCTATTTGCGAAGAGCAAAAAAACATTTAAAAAATGAATTGGAAAGGAGTTATAAGTTCAATGAAAGAACAATTTGATCATTTGGATGGGTTTCCACAAGACGAAGTTCGATTGGCGATTCGAACTGGAATTGCCCAAGCACAAGAGCAAATGGATGGAAAGGTGAAAACTCCTTATAAAAGAAAAATCACTTATCTTTTAAGCAGTGTGGCGGCGGTATTTGGATTATTATTTATTTCGGCTCAATATTCTCCTGCGATTGCAACGAGTTTATCGAAAATCCCTTTAATCGGTTCTGTTTTTGGCGATTCCGACTTAATTGGTTTACAAAATGCCTACCAAGAAGGGTTGATCGACGAAATTGGCGAAACACAAACAATTAATGGAATATCCGTTACGTTAAATGAGGTTCTATATGATCAAAGCAATATTACAATCGGCCTCATTATTGAGTCTGAAAGGGAATTGGGTGAACATTATTTCGGTTCAGGCATGGATATTACGATTAATGGAAAATTGCCAAAAGTAGTTACAGGTTCTTATGGAGAAGAAATGATTTCATCAACCACTCGTACAGCCATTCAAATGATCGGCATTAACGAAGAGATGCCTGACCAATTTGAACTGGGGCTAACCCTTAAGGGAGAAAAAGGGGAAAAATGGCACTTCTCAACGCCAATCAAAAAAATAAAAGACATCAAAACAATTCCTGTTCAACATGAACAAACAGTAGATGGCATACAACTCAAGGTAACGGAAGTGTCCATAAGCAAAACAGGTGTCAGTGTATCTTTTGAGAGTGCTGAAAAAGTGGACGATTTTGATAAAACGAGAGGAAATTATATCGATTTGCAAGTAGTTGACCAAGATGGCAACAAAATTAAAAATCTTTCCGGACAGTGATAGGGGAAAGAATGAAAGATACCATCGTGTATAAAAGTAAAAAGCAATTTGACCCAATTGACTCAAAGGTGACGGAATTGACCATTACCCCATATTTGGAGATTCCATCGAGTGGTGGCGGGGTAGATGAAAACGGTCAATATATCGAAAAGGATTATAGTGGGCTAAAAGAGGTTAAGTTTGAACCATTTACAGTGAAAATACCTTAATGATTGAAAAGGGCATCCTGAATTTATAGACGTCCTTTTTGGTTATAGCCCAGTTTGGGCAAATCACCAATTTAATAATGGAGTAGTTAATACTTCTAATTTTGCAATATCAGTAAATATCGTCACCAATACGGTTAATAAAAATATGTTCACCACCCCAAATTTCAAAATGAATGATAATATACTTTTTGAGGTGAACAAATTGAATCTTCCACAAACCTTTCAAGAAAAAATGAAAAACTTATTGCAAGAAGAATATGATGCCTTTATTCGAAGCTATGAAGAAGAGAAGAATCAGGGCTTGCGAATAAACACGCTAAAAATTTCAATAGATGAATTCTTACAAATGAATCCTTTTACAACCGAGAAAATACCTTGGGTGAAGGAAGGCTATTTTTATCCTGGCAATGAACGGCCAGGAAAACACCCTTACCATGAAGCGGGGTTGTATTATATCCAAGAGCCAAGTGCGATGGCGGTGGGGGAGTTTGTCGACCCGAAGCCGGGGGAGATCATTCTTGATTTGTGTGCGGCGCCGGGGGGGAAAACAACCCATCTCGCATCCAAAATGGATGGGGAAGGGCTCTTGGTTTCCAATGAAATCCATCCGCAGCGGGCGAAAATTTTATCCCAAAACGTGGAGCGGATGGGGATCAAAAATGCCATTGTGACCAATGAAACGCCGGAACGACTGGCTGCACGGTTCCGAGGCTTTTTTGACCGGATTTTGGTTGACGCCCCTTGTTCCGGGGAAGGGATGTTCCGGAAAGATGAAGAAGCCCGCTTGCACTGGAGTCCGGAAAACGTGGCTCTTTGCGCAAGCCGGCAAGACGGGATTCTTGATCATGCCCAAAGCATGTTGAAGCCGGGAGGACGGCTTGTCTATTCCACTTGCACCTTTTCTCCGGAAGAAAATGAAGGCACGATCAGCCGATTCCTTGAAAAGTATCCGCACTTTGAGATTGAGCAGGTTGAAGTGTATGAAGGTTTCAACCACGGAAGAGCCGATTGGGTGGAAAATGCGGCGCCAAACATTGAACGGACGATCCGCATTTGGCCCCATCGCGTGAAAGGGGAAGGGCATTACATTGCGGTGCTGAAAAAGAATGACGGGGAAGAGCCGCCTCGCTTCAAATATGCAAAACAAAAACTGGATCCGAAAATGTTGAAAGCCTATCAGCAATTTGCCGGTGAAACGCTGAATATTTCACCTTCCGGATATTTCATCGCTTTCAACGACCAACTCTATGTTTTGCCTAAAGAAGTGCCATCTTTGGAGAAATTGAAAGTGCTCCGTCCAGGCCTGCATTTGGGAACATTCAAAAAGAACCGCTTTGAGCCTTCCCACGCCCTTGCCCTGGCTTTAAGCAAAGAGGAAGCCAAAAACGTGATGGATCTTTCCGCAGGTTCGGATGAAATCATTGCCTATCTAAAAGGGGAAGTTTTGCAAGCAAATGGTTCAAAGGGTTGGCACTTGATCACCGTCGACGGCTACTCCATCGGTTGGGGGAAACTGGCAGGGAATATGATGAAAAACCACTATCCCAAAGGATTGCGTTGGATGGGGAATGAGTAGACTAAACCGGGTTTCCCATCCGGATTAAAAATTGAAAATCCTGTTACAGGCAGCAACATATTCAATTTTTCACATACATTAGAATTAACCTCTTGAGGCTGCAATTGCGGCTTTGGGAGGTGTTTTTATTTGGTAAAAGACTTTAAAAAATGGTTAAACAGACACTGATTATTTTGTAGAATTAATTACAGAAAAGGGGTGTATTTCCTAAAATTTTGATTCATTCATCATGTTAAGGGGGATTAATATGCAAAAGATCAATATTTCCATTATAGTGCTCAGTATTTCCATTCTATTGGCTGCATGGATGGTATCAAATGCAATTAAAAATTATATGCATCTTAATGCCGGTTTTCCATCAGTTGTCGAAACTCATAATAATGACAAATATGAGTTGATTGTAAACGATGGTTGGCTTTATCTTTATGACAAATCCGATGGCCAAATTTATAAAAAGCCGGATACATCTGATAGCTCATGGGAAACAGTCAAGTATTATACAGAAGACTAGGAATGATTGCTGTTTATATTTAATGATATAAAAAAGCCACAACATCACCTTTTCGATTGACCGGAAACAGCAGGTTCAGAAAAGGTGTGTTGTGTCATTGGTTTTCAATTCATCTGAACTTCCATCTTCTTTTCCTCTGCCGGCGCTTCATTTATCGGCACCGCATCTTCTACCACAACCGGTTTTTCTCCCTCAGCCGGTTTTTCTTCTTCAATCGGCTCAGCTTGTTCAGGCGGTTTTGTTTCCGGATTACCATTTGGCGCTGGTTGGTTATGTTGAGCACCTTCATTTTTCGGTGGATTGGATGGATTTGAACCGCCATAATTGGATGCGCCATTGGAAGGAGCATTACTGCTGGAAGTCTTTTCCGCTTCAGGTGGATGTTCCGGTGCGGTATTGCCCTGGGATTCAGTTGTTGCTTCTTTTGAAACGGGCACCGCCTTTGCCGCTTTTTCCCGCTTGATTTTTTCTTGTTTAACCAGCAATTTTTTTCCATCCATTTGGTGGGCGATTTGTATCTCGTAAAAAATTTCAGGCACCAATTCTTTGATCCAGCCGCTTCTTGCTTCTTTTGACACTTCGCCTGTGCTTGGATTTTTGTACATCCAGGCCAACCGTTTCTGGCTGAAGCCGATATCCTTTAATCCTTTATGGATCTGCTCCGAATACTCCTTCCAAATGTGACGGGATGGATCATAATTCGGTCCCATCGGTTTCGGAATATCATATCCGGTCCAGACAACGGTTGAGTGATAAGGGGTAACCCCCGCAAACCATTTATCATGATAATCATTGGTTGTACCGGTTTTGGCAGCCGTCGTCATGCCGCTTAAACCAAATCCGTAAGCTGTGCCGTTCGGCTGATTCACCACATCTTTCAAAATCTCCAGCATCAGATTGGCGGCTCCGGCATCATAGATTTTTTTCGTTTTGCGTTCATTTTGATATAGGACTTCATCGTGTACGATATCCACTATTTTTTCGATGCCTGTCGGTTTGATGAAATTGCCGTCATTGGCCAATGTCGCATAGGCGCTTGCCATTTCCAGCGTATTGGTTCCGTATGTGAATCCGCCATAAGCGATTCCCACATGATCATCTTCCGGAACGAGACCGGAGAATTCCATTTTGCGCAAATAAGCCAACATCTTCTTAGGTCCCATTTCCATTCCCAATTGATAGGGGATGGTGTTGACGGAGCGGGCTACAGCTTCTCGCAATGTCATATAACCCGCATAAGTTCCGGTTGCATTCTGTGGACCGTTATCCATTTTTTGATCATTCATGACAGAAGACGCCAACCGGTTCCCTTGAAACACCGGTGTATAGACAATGATCGGTTTGATGGTCGATCCCGGCTGACGATAAGATAAAAACGCCCGGTTGTAGCTGTTCGGAACGTCTTCCTGTGTACGGCCGCCGACAATGGCGAGCACATCGCCCGTTTTGTTTTCAATGGTCACGGCTGAACCTTGCATTTCGAAAATGCCGGTTTCCGGATTTTTGGATGTAAATGGGGCAAGGTGTGTATTAATCGTTTCCTGCAACAGCTTTTGTTTCTGTGAATCGATCGTCGTATAAATCTCATAACCGCCGTTCCGGATTTTTTGATTCCATTCCAAAAAACGCTCATTATAGTCTTTCATATATTTTTCGCGTTCCGCATGGCTGTCAAACCAGTACTGAAATTTGAACCCTTCCTTTTCCATCATGATTTTTGCCGCACTGCTCAATGCAAAAGAGACTTCATAGGTTTCCGGTTCCATGATTTTTTCAGGCATATTCAATTTGATTTCTTCTGATATGGCTTTCGAATACTGTTTCTCATCTATCATTTCATATTCCAACATTTTTTTCAGAATTAAATCGCGTCTTTTCAGCGTATTTTCCATATGATGAACCGGATTATATTTGGACGGATTGTTCGGAATGGCGGTTAAAAAGGCGATTTCGGATAAAGTCAAATCTTTGACCGATTTGTTGAAGTATGTTTTTGCCGCCGTTTCGATCCCGTATGCGCCGTTTGCATAGTTGATATTGTTCAAGTAAAACTCCAAAATTTGCTCTTTATCAAATTTTTTCTCCAGTTTTGCCGCGATTAAAATTTCCATGATTTTGCGTTTATATGTTTTCTCAAGGGATAAAAATTCCAGTTTCACCAGCTGCTGCGTGATGGTGCTGCCGCCTTGCGTGATGGCGCCCTTATTTTTTACCAATTCCACACCTGCGCGGAGAATCGCCTTCAAGTCGTATCCTTTGTGTTCATAGAATCGGATGTCTTCGATTGCGATTGTTGCATCTTGCACCGTTTTCGGGACATTTTCTATTTCGATATAGTCATAATCGTGGGGCGCCACTGTGGCAATGACATTTCCATCCCTGTCAAAAATGACCGTCTCTTCTTTGTTTTTGAATGTATTTTCTGTCGTGTTTTCCACTTTTTCACTTGCTTCATTCATCATGGAAAGTACATCGTCTTTATAAGTTAATGCGATGATTAGTGCTATTAAAATGAATAGTGCTGTTCCCAATAGGGAGATTTGAAGGGATCGGATCATCAACCTTTTCAATTGTTCATTTTCTCTTAATTTTTGATAAAGTTCCGGTAGTTTGCGTTTCAAATTACCTTGCTCCTTTCGCAATTTGAAACTTTCTACCCCCAGTTTTTTTAGATTTTCATATTTTTATACTTCCAATCTAAAAATTATTTTTTTTGATGAACATCCAATCTTTGAATCAAGGGTTCTCACGTACAGATGCTATGTATATTCTTTGAAAATCGGTTTATCACAATCCTGTTTGATGTTTAACAGAAAATACAAAAACCGTCATGGACACAAAAACTGACAACATGATTCTTCTGAAAACTGGCTATTTCGATTTTTTTCCATTCTGTTACAATGATTAAAACTTAGTAAACAAATAAGAATTTAAGAATAAAGGGGAATGGAGAATGAAGGCAAAAAAACTTTTGGCGATTGTGCTTGCTTCCGCAGCGCTTCTCGCTGCTTGCGGGGACACGACGGAAACGGGAACTGAACCGGCAAAACAAGATACTGAATCCAAAGAAGTCAAAAAAGTGAAAGTCGCGTTTTCCCAAGATGGAAGACCGATGACGTATGTGGATGAAAATGGCGAACCGGCCGGCTATGATGTGGATGCGATGCGCCTTGTCGATGAGTACTTGGAAGATTACGAATTTGAATTTATCCCAACAAGCTCTGAAGATATTTTTATCGGCGTTGAGCAGGGAAAATATGATGTCGGTGTGAAAAACGCCTTTTATACGGAAGAGCGTACAAAAAGCTTCCTTTATCCAAAAGAATTTTTGGGGCTCAGCAGTGTGGGGTTTGTGTTGAAAGCCGATAAAGCGGATATCCATAGTTTGAGCGATTTTGCTTCCGCAGGATATACCCTTGCGCCAATCGCTGCAAGCAGTGCCCAATATACATTGGTTGATGAATATAATAAAGCCAACCCGAACAACCAAGTGAAACTGAAAGCAGGGGATGAGTTCAACCTGGATGTGGTGCAATGGGTGAATGAAGGACGGGTCGATGGAGGAATTATCATCGAAGCCATGTACAATGCGCAAGTGGCCGATGAAAATGGGCCATACCACCAATTCAAAGATGATCTCGTCTACAATGAATTTGCCGTAATCAAAACGTGGCCGCTTTTCAACAAGAAAAACACAGAGCTTGCTGCAGCATATGACGAAGCGATGAAGGAAATCAAAAAGACGGACAAATTGAACAAATTAATGGAACAATATTATGGCAAAGATTTGTTCCCGCTGCTTGAAGCAAGCCAATGATATTTTGATGGCACGCAGTTTCGTGCCATTTTTTTATGGAAGGAATCACCTGTCATGGCCACAAAATTTCAGCTTGTTCATGATAAAATAGATGTAAAGAATAATATGGAAAAGAAGGTGTCGGTATGAAAGAGGCGTTGTTGATCGTGGATATGAGCAATGACTTTGTGGCGGATGACGGCAGTTTGACAGCGGGAAAACCAGCACAGGAAATTGTTCCATATATTGTGGAAAAAGCAAATGAATTTTTGGAGAAGGATCATATTGTTGTTTTTGCCATGGATGCCCATCAAGAAAACGACCCGCATTTTGAATTATGGCCTCCCCACAACGTGGTGGGCACAAAGGGGCAGCAGTTGTACGGAGAGCTATATATCTGGTATGAAGCCCATAAAGACCATCCCAATGTCATCATGCAGCCGAAAGAAAATTACAATGCGTTCTTCAACACAGGGCTTGCGGACAAGTTGCGTTCCCGTGGTGTTGTGAAGGTTCATGTGTGCGGCGTATGCACGGACATTTGCGACTTTTTGACGGTTGCAGGGGCTGATGCGGAAGGGTTCAAAACGGCCGTTCATAAGCGGGGCGTTGCGACATTTACGGATCAAGGCGATTCGTTTATTGAACATATGAAAAGATGCTTCTTTACGGAAGTGGTGGAGTAGACAAACCTCCGAAGCTTGAATGCTTCGGAGGTTTTTTACATAAATATTGGTACCCTAGGAAACAATTATATATATATCTATCTACCTTAAAGGAATAAAATTGACTAGTAATTAAGTTGTGGTTGTGATATGTTCATCCCCATTTATTGGAGTGGTTGTTTGTTGAGAAAAGGAATGATCTTCATCATCCTTGTATCAATTGTTTCAATGTCCTTTTTTGGCATCCGGTTTATGGAAAATAAAGAAACTATTGATATGAAGGAAGAATTGGCAGCCGAACAATTTATCAAAAAGCATCTTTACGAAGAAAACGGCCTGATCAAAACCGATTTGAAGGGACAATCGAATGTCTATTTGGCTGAAACGACCGGATTGTGGATGGAATATTTGGTGAAGAAAGATGATTATCTTGAGTTCAAAAAACAGGCAAAAGTATTAAAACTTTTCAAAGAAGATAGTCAGTTGATTTCATGGAAAATTGACAGAAATAGGAAAGCACCTGCGAATGCCTTGATCGATGATTTGAGAATCATTCAGGCGCTTGAAGAAGCGTCGGATCGATGGGGGATTCCGAAATATAGAAAAATGGCGCGTCAAATGGGGAAGGATATTGTCCGCTACAACATGGAAAATGATTATTTTATTGACCATGCGGATATAAAAACAAAGCATAAGGCGGATTTTATCACATTAAGTTATTTAAATCCAAAAGCGATCCATTTTTTTCTGGAAGAAGAATTGATCGATGAATCCCAGTACCTGTTGAATCGGGAGGTTCTCGTCAATGCGCCGGTATCAAAAAACGGATTTTTCCCTATCACCTATTATCCTTCAAGGAATGAATATGAATTTGAGCGAGAAGTGAATTTGATTAATCAATATTACATCGGCTATTACCGCGCTTTATGGGGTGGCGATGTTTCTTCTTTGATCCGGTTCACAAAAGAATCTTTGGAAAAGTATGGAGGCGTTCTTTATGGAAGATTTTCCAGTGAAACGAAGGAGCCGGCTGTGGAATATGAAGGGGCTTCCGTTTATGCCCTGGCGATTTTAATGTGCTTGCAAGCCGGTGAAGATGATTTGGCAAGACAGCTGTTTTACAAAATGAAAGAGTTGCAAGTACTTGATGCTTCCGCTGAATATTACGGGGGATATATCAACTTGGACAGCCTTGAAACCCATACGTTTGACAACCTTTTACCTTTAATCGCAGAGAGGGAGGCCATTGATGAAGGGGTTTTTTACTAGAAAAGCATACATATCTTTGAAAATCTTTTTTCTCATTGTCAGTAGTCATTTAATGCTCATTTATCTATGGCCGAAGGGGAATTCAAGTAAGCTGCTATTTTTAACTTATCTGGTGATTACTTTATGTTCCCTGTTTTTTGGCACGCTGGCCAGTTTAATCATCACGTTGATTTTTATCTTTTTTTTGGGCTCGTTTTATATGTTTGACAGCATGCATATAGTGAATTCAGCTTTTATTGAAAGATTTTTGCATCCCCAAACTTTTCTCATTTATGGTTTCGGTTTGCTGATTACAAGTATGCTTGGCGGCAATATTCAACATGAAATCCGGAGAATGGTGAATCAAATCGATCTGTTAAAGCAAGAGGTGGAACAATTTGTGGCGATTGATACGGAAACTTTTTTCGATAATGCACAAAGAATGGAAATTGAATTGCAGAGAGAAATGAAACGGATCGACCGCTACGGAGGGAAATTCACTGTACTGTTTTTTGAATTGGATTATTATAAAGAGTTTTTAAAGGCTTACGGGCAAGAGGAGATGGAACATTTATTAAAGACGATAGGAGAAAAGGTAAGTAATAATTTGCGTTTATCTGATAAAAAGTTTCGATATAGCGAAAACAAATTTGCCTTTTTTTTAATTGAAACGCCGAAAGAGCACGTTGATATTGTGGCGGAAAAGTTGGCGAATTGTTTAAAAATCCATCAATTGAAGAACGGTAAAACTGTTACATTGAATTTCCATGTCAGTTATGGGGAGTACAACAGTGAAATGAAAGAAATCAATTACAAAAATTTCATTGAAGAAATAGAACGGGAGACGGTCTTTTATGACCTTTGACAGACGTGTGTTGTACTGTGCCACGTTTATGGTTTTGCTACTCATTTTCAATCCTCTGACGGCTTTTGCGGAAGACCGATTCACTTCATTGGATGAAAGAAAAGTGACGTTGATTTATTACGGTTCGGATGAAGGGTCGATGAAAAATGTGCATTTTCTTGATGGCACATTAAGCGGATTGTTTGAACATGTAGAGCTTGTCAATTTGGATGATGTGAACGCAGAGAAGCTCAGGAATTCAGAAATCATTGTTTTTTATTCGGCCTATGAAATCGATGACCAAAAGAAATTAAACCTTTTTTCCGATTATGAAGGATTTGTTTTGGGGATCGGTGACGGAGCTTTACATCTACCGCAATTTTCTGATTGGACCATTTCAGGAAAACAATCCGTTTTTTCCATAGGGGAAAAAAAGTTGGAGCGCCCAATGGAAATTTTAAAAATTGAACCTGCAGAACAGATGGAAGTGATCGAATGGGGGCAAAAGTTTGAGGAACGGTTTCCCGTCATTTTAAAGAATTCGGCGAAAGGGTTTGTGGATTTTAATACGTTTGATTCGGAACGGAGATTTATTTTCTCGAAAAGTTTATTCAGCCTTTTTCAGTTGGAGGAACCCGAAATTCATCCGGCTTATATAAGACTGGAGGATATATCCCCGGTATCCGATCCGAAGCAGGTTTCAGAGACGGCCGCTTATTTATTGGATAAAGGCATTCCGGTGTATTTAGTCATTATTCCTGTATACATCAATCCTGAAACGGGAAAAAAAGTCACCCTTGATGATGCCCCGGATTTGAAAAAGGTGCTGGAGCAGTTGGTGAGCCGAGGCGCTTATGTCATTTCCCACGGTTATACCCATACATATCATTCTACTGAAACGGGTGAAGGATTTGAGTTTTGGGATTCGGTCATGAATCAGCCGATTACAGCTTTAGCTGCTGACGAATCGGTGGCAAAGATCAAGTCGCGTGATGAATTTTCGAGTTCGGAAGAATATGGGAAATATTTACGTTCGTTGCAACAGATTGAAAGTCAATATACGAAAAATAAATTGGAAAATTCCATCCATTCTTTGACGAATTGGGGGCTTCCACCCACGGCTTTTGAGGCACCACATTATGCAATGAGTTCAAATGGTTATCGGGTGGCATCCCAATATTTCTCGGCCATTTTTGGACAAATGCAAGTTTCTGATACGGACTGGAAAGTGATGACCGCCCCTTTATTTATCAGTTCTCCGGCGATTTTAAACGGTATGACATTATATCCGGAAACGATCGGGTACGTAAATCCGGATAGCTTAGATCCGATTGGTGAAGTGGAAGAAGTATTGGATGAAGTGGCGGAAGTTCCGGGGGCGGTCATTGGCGGAATATATCACCCCTATTTGGGAATGGAGTATTTGGAGGAGTTTGTAAGTTTATTTGAAAAAGTGCCAAATCTACAGTGGATTGAATTGGATCAATATCCTCATTCAGTTCAAACGGATTACGTTCAAATAAGTATGCCTGGGGATGGGCGCATTTTGGTCAAGGAAGAATTCCCGTGGCAAACCAAAATCACGAATTATTTCAAGGACAATCCGGTAGAAGCTTTGCTTTGGGTGATCGTAGCCGTTACGGGAATATTTTTGAGCATTTTTATAGTGTATATCTTCTTTTTAAGAATCCGTTACCGGAAACAGCTGTTTGAGGAGAGAAACTGATGGCAAATTATTTATTTTATATATCACTCGCATTTATTTGGATCATGCTGCTTTACCATATGTTTTTGGCCCAGGGCGGGTACAGGCATTTTAAAACTTTTGAAAAAGTGATCCCCAAATGGGAACAAAAAATGAACGAAATGGACTTGCCGACAGTAAATGTGTTCATACCTGCGCATAATGAAGAAGTGGTGATTAAACAAACGTTGACGGCGATGTCCAGATTATATTATCCAAAAGACAAATTGGAAGTCATTTTGATTGCGGATAATTGCAGCGACCGAACGAAAGAAATAGGGGAGGAGTTTGCGGCGCAATTCCCCTTCATCCGGGTTGTTGAAACGGTGGGCGAATATAAGGGAAGAGGAAAATCCAGTGCATTGAATTTTGCATTAAAAGAATCAAAGGGAGAAATCATTGTTGTTTATGATGCGGACAACACGCCGGAGAGAAAAGCGGTATGGAATTTGGTGATGGGGCTTGTCAATGACGAAGGTGCCGCCGCGGTTGTAGGGAAGTTCCGGGTCATCAATGCGGCCAGCACATGGCTTACAAAGTTTATTAATATTGAAACCATCACTTTTCAATGGTTGGCCCAAGCAGGGAGATATTTTTGGTTCAAAATCGCAACCATTCCCGGAACCAATTTCGCCATTCGCAGAAGCATCCTGGATCAGCTGAATGGGTGGGATACCTCCGCATTGACGGAAGATACGGAATTGACCATTCGAATCTATAACCTTGGTTACTATATCCGGTTTTTCCCTGCCGCTGTCACGTGGGAGCAAGAGCCGGAAACCTTTAAAGTATGGTGGCGGCAGCGGACGCGATGGGCGAGGGGAAATCAATATGTTGTACTGAAATTTTTAAAAAATCTGTTGCGCTTGAACAGCCGAAAGATGATGTTCGACCTTTTTTACTTCTTTTTCACCTACTTCATTTTTTTCTTTGGCGTCATTTTATCCAATGCAATATTCGTCGTGAATTTATTTCACGAATTGGATTTGCAAATCGGTTCAGTCGCCCTCGTGCTTTGGGGAATGGCCACTTTGCTATTTTTGACGGAAATTATGATTGCCTTGAGTATTGAAAAGAATCAGTTAACGGCAGGAAATATCTTCTATACCCTGCTCATGTATTTCACCTACTCGCAAATGTGGATTGTACTGGTAATCAATGCACTATTTTTGGAACTGAAACGGATCATTAGAAAAGAGGAATCTGTTTGGTATAAAACGGAACGGTTCTCTGTAAATAAAAAGGAGGAAAAGACGGTTTGAATAGAGCTCTACATTGGATAATTCTTCTCGGGTCCTTTTTCATTTTTTTCTCTATTCATATAAACGAAACCCAGGCTGTAGAACTTCAGGGGATCCCTATTGAATTATCCGGAGAAACCAAAGCAGTTTTGACAGATACGCCTATTGAGCTTTTTGGTCCCACTGCCGAAACCAATTTCTACTACAATATTTATTCAAAATTGGAAGAGCGAGATTATTATGTTCAATTTGAAGTTTCGAATTCAGAGTTATTGATTGAGCCATCCACACTGACCATCAAAATTGATGGCGAACCGGTCCAGTCGGTATCTCTTGCAGGGACCACTTCACAAACAATAAAAGTAAATTTGAACCATGCCGCATTAGAAGAAGGGACGCATACAATCACCGTTGTTTTTTCCGGCAATATTGCCGCCGGGGTCTGTTTGCCTCAAAATACAACCGGGAATTGGGTGAAGATTCTTCCATCTTCTTTTATCAACTTATATCCGTATAATAATCAGCATGGTCTCAGTTTAAAAGACTATCCTGAACGGTATTTGGGCTCTGAAAGTCAGGAAGTATTGGTTATTATTCCGACGAAACCGTCTACGGAAACATTGCAAAGTGCATTAATGGTGGCCAACTATTTATCCGGGTTATCCTCTCAGGATCATATTTCCATAGTAAACGAAGATGAGGTGGAAAAAATCACCGGCAATATGGTGGTTGTGGGAGGCGTAGAGGAGTTCCAAGCCGGATGGATGAGAGAATTGCTGCAAGCAAATGGCAAGGAGCCGGGGGAACATTCACTCTACATTTCCCAGCTTCCTTTGACCCAAAACAATCATGCGATTACGGCCTTATTGATTTTAGCCAAACAGCCTGAAGAGATTTTAAACAAAATTTCGATCCTTACAAATGATTACTATATTGAGCAGTTATCAGGGGAATCGATTGAAATTGAACAGTTGCCGGAGATGATTGAAGAAAATGATGAAATTACGTTAAGCAGCTTTGGACTGGATGACCTATTATTGGACAGTAATGATTCAAAATCGCAAACATACTTTTATTATTTGCCTGTAGATAAGAAATCTGTAAGCCAGCCATCTTTGGAATTGAAATTAAAGAAAACGCAATCGATTAAAAACGCCAAATCCGCTGAAGAATTATCGATATCAGACACGCAAGTGGAGTTGATAGTCTACATTAACGACATCCCTCATTCCATTGATATCAACTCTTTGAAGGAAGACAAGGAGGGGAATATCACAGTCCGTTTGCCTTTTGATAAAAACATATTAAACGATAACCGATTAATTTCCATTCAGTTTGAAGCGACAGGTTTACGTGTGGAAAATCCATGCGCCGCAACGGATCAGAACCGCTGGATTTATTTGTTTGCCGACAGTGCATTCCATTTTCCAATGAAATCCTCAAATCAGGATATGGATGCGGAACTGTTCTTTAACAGTTTCCCAGTTCCTTTTTCGGATAAAAACAAGGACTTATTGATTGTGCTGCCGGACGAGGAAATTCCCAACAAAGATTTGCAAAATTTGTTCAGCGTTTTAACGTTGAATGGCAAGCTGCCTTCCATCCGGCTGCTTTCTTCTTCAGAAGTGACAGAGGACTTGTTGAATCAGGGGAACGTGATCTTTATTGGTTCTGTCAGTCAACATGACGTATTAAAAAAAGTGGTTGACCGGCTGATCGTCAATTATGAAAATTTAAAACCGCAATTAAGCCGGGCCGGTTTTATTGAGGAAAGCGTGGAGTATTACAGCTTCATGCAAAAAAATCCATGGAATGACGATCATTATATGGCAGTATTCGATCATCTCAAAGATACCGATCATTATTTCAGTTTGGATTTTCTGCAATTTTTATCCGGCTCCAATAACGCCGCTTCCATCGCTGTGCAAACAGGACCGGGTTCTTATTTTACAAATGCACAATTATTAAAAAATGAGGCCGGCCAACAAACGGAGGAGCCGGCGCAATCAAATGAACGGATCATTTGGATTTCCAGCTTCATTGCATTAACCGTCATTTTAGTAATCCTCATCCTGTTTTATTTGAAAAAACGGAAATATTCATAGCGCCCGCCTTTGTTGGGAACGGATTGCAAAAATATAAATATTGGCAGAAAGAGCTTGTCTAAAAAGTCCATAAAAACAGAGCGAATGGAGAAAACAATGAGTTTTTCCATTCGCTCTGTTTCCTTATTTTTGAAATTGGTTTGGGAAT